>OHAT01001347.1_pt1 | contig 21709 bp, 12 predicted proteins | sample 1577141 | NCBI WGS metagenome assembly OHAT01 (sample SAMEA3541578, study PRJEB24748) | human gut metagenome | biome: human gut; feature: human-associated habitat; material: faeces | place: China | collected 2012 | reverse complement strand
GATAAGTCCCTCCCGAATAGGTATTCTTGAGATTGGATGCCAGAGAAAGCTTGCCAGTCCCCTTCTTTGTTAGAGAAACGTCGAGCTCTCCATAATTTCCGATGCCGTTGTTCGGGGAACCTTCTCCTTGGAAGATATAGTCATTACCGGCGCTATTAATAATATCCAACGACCAGGGAGACACTGTTCCGGAAATCGTCACGGTTTTCATCGAGGCAGCATCGTCGAACTGAACTTTCTGTCCGTCCGGTCCCCCCTGGAAACCCTGCTGATCCCATGGTCCATCTACGTTTCCCGCCCACACCGATCCCGTATGACCGGAATTACCGCTGTTCCAGACCCAGGTACCGATACGGGCCAGGCGCAGGTAGAGGTTCTTGTTGCTGGTATCCCCATCTACCGAAGTTACCAGCGTGTAAAGATAAGCATCCGTCGCAACCCCCTTCCTCTCCCAACTAAATTCTCCCGCATCCAAGGAGGAATCCCCTGTAACGGAGATCAGTTTGTATGCACCTGCGGCCTGATCCTCCGTCGTACGGAGGAAGTTGTCCAGTTTCAACGAAGTCGTTCCTCCAAGAGGATCAACCATCTGAACATACGGGGAATTGTTCCTTGTGAGCATGTCGGAAAGGTCCAGCGTCAGCGTGCCTCCTATCGACAGATTCGTTCCTTTAAGTGTCGCTCCAGCCAAGACCCTTACGTCCTTCAGGACGGCGGAGGCGTCCGACAAGGTCAGCGTTCCCAACTTGGCATGCACCGCTCCGGCATAGCCTGCCGAGGTTCCCGACAGCGTCGAATCTCCCGAAAAGACCAACGCGTTGGACAGGGACTGACCGTTGAGATCGATTTTTGCTCCTTCCACCAGGATTTCGTTGGTCGCAGCCCCGAAGGCCGTAGAGGAGGCCGCCTTGAGCGTTCCTCCCGTCACCTTGATGTTCCCGGACAGCGAGGCATTGCCTCCGCCCAGCTCCAGTACGCCCGAACCCGACTTCACCAGGTTCACGGACGCCACGCCCGATTTGTTGGAAAGATTTCCCGACAGGGTGATGTCCCCACCCGTCGTGTCGATCGTCGTCGCATCGGAGCCCGTCGCCGAAAGCACGGCGACATGGGTCGTGCTCCACGCAGCCGACGACTTGAGCGTACCGCCGCCCAGTTCCAGTGTTCCCGCCGAACCGGTAACGCCCGAAGCCCCAACTGTCAATTGACCACCAGTCAACAAGGCCAGTGTGGATGTCGATGCCGATGTTCCGAACGCAAGATTTTCTGTTTCCATCGTACCACCGGACAAATTCAAGGAACCGCCATCCAGAGTCAGCACATTTTCCACCGTCACCAACCCACTGGATAGATTCAAAGAACCGCCGGTCAGAGCTTTCACGTTTTTCACGGCCACCGTCCCGTTGGACAGATTCAAGGTTCCGCCATCCAGAGTCAGTACGTTATCTACCGATATCGTCCCGGACTGGGTGTCCGTACCGACGGTTACAGCCGCATTTGCCCCCAACTTCATCGAATCTCCTTCAAGAGTACCCGTTAGCAGCAGGGAACGGGAAGATCCCGTCCCGACGAGTTCCAATATTCCTTTCTCCGCCTTCAGACGACCGGAAAGACTACCGTCGGACTCCAGTTCGACGCGAAGCGTTCCATCGGTCTTCTCCAGTGTTCCGGCTATCGCATCCAGCGTTCCGTTCTTAGAACTATGCCGTACGGTTACCGTCCCCGAATCATCATCATTGGCCAGACGGAGAGTCACATCTCCAAGCACGGACAGAGTCCCTTCCAGAACGCCGCCATTAGTCAGATTGCCGAGTACCACCGTACCCTTGGCTCCGGCTAAACCGGCCATTACATGATTGGAATTGGTTGTTCCGGAAAATTGCAGGGTGGATAAAGTAATTGTCTTGCCGTCTACCGCAGCCAGATGGACACTCTTACCGGAATTGACCGTGACCGTATGGGAGACAATATCCAAAGTATCATCTGCCACCAGCGTCCCGCCATTGAATGTCACCATTCCTCCGTTGCCGAGAGCAGCTTCCTTCTCAATTCTCAACTCTCCGTCCGTCAATATCGTACCCCCCGTATAGGTGTTTTCGCCAGTCAGTTTCTGGCTACCGTTCCCGCTAATCTCCAACGCAAGCTTACCCAAGCCAAGTCCCGTCATGTTACTATCCTGAATGATCCCCGAGAAGGAGTAATCCTTGTCCGGAGTCAGCGTCAGTTTATAGGTCTTTCCTGCGGTTGAATCCTTGTACGTCGACACCCAGCCATCTCCCGAAAGCCCCTTGATGGAAGCGCTGTCCGCCTGGACATTCAAGGCGGAATTGCCATTCAGTGTCACTGACGAACGGGCTAGAGCATTGGCGTTGCCTAAAACAAGCTGGCTGCCGTAAACCTTGCCGGGTTCGCTTTTCGTATCCACGATGGAGACATCACCCGAGTAATCGGCATTGTCACCCGTCAGGAACACGAAGTAGTCCCAGCCACCCTTGGCTTCTTCCTTGCCATGGCCTGGATTAGTCCCACCCCATGTCGTATCGCGCAGGGAATTGATGATTTTGAATTCACCTTCTCCCTGGAGATTTTCAACACTGATCGTATGTTGCGCTAAACCACCAATCTGAAGGGCAGCTCCCTTGGAAATCGATACCGGACCGGAAAGAAGAACTTCTTCCTTGGAATGATAAATGGTATTGGTTCCGGAAAGAACCGCAATTTCATGAGACAGCGTTGCGCCATCTTCATCAATCAGAGTCAGCTGGGCCGTGCCGCTCTTGGAATCGAACGTAATCTTGCCATTCGCCAAAGCATCCGCATTTCCCATCACAACGATACCGCCCAGAATATCCGTTCCGCCTTTATAATCGCTGGATTTATTAATTTGCAGAGTCCCGGTTCCGGCCTTGATCAACTTGCCGACACCATCGAACCCATGATTCATCGTAATGGTATAGACGCCCGTATCAAACGTCGTTCCATTGGTACTCATCAAGTGGATTTTGACATCGGCGTTGTTAAATCCGCTTGCCGCTCCATTACTACTATTGGATGTCGACCAATTCGCTGAAGCGCGTACTGTGCCATCTCCCAATTGAATATTCGTAGCTTCATAAAGCCCGGATGTCACGGTTCCACTCTGAGGACCTCCCGTGAACTGATCCCGGATATTTTTGATACCATCGCCGCCTATCACCAACAAATTGTCCTTACCGGAATATCCATTGGAGGGATCTCCCATAATCAAGGCATTATTCTTGCGGTCGTTATTGCCATTACCATTAGATTTATCAAAATCCAGCCCTTTGACATACATCTCCCCATCAACTAAATTGATCACAGAATACCCATCTTTCCCAAACTTTAAAACACCATCACTTAGATTAAAACTACTCCCTCCCTGGATATTGATGGTCGTATGCGAATTCCCCCAGCCCCAGACATTCAATTGGACAGTTCCAGCACTGGTCAGATTCAGAGCCGACTTTGTGGTAAGATTCAAATCCTGAATGGCTCCATTCGCACTCACAGACCATGTCCCGCTATGAGTCATGGTCGTATTGTCCAGATTGACATACGTTCTCCCCGTAGCATTAAATGCACCATTGGAAGTTACCGTCGTATTTTTGAAATTAATCGTACCGGACGACGCGGAAAAGCCATCTTTTCCAAAGGCGATTGCCTGATTGATATCGGTTCCGTCAAATGTAGTCGTACCAGCAGAATGAACGTATTTACCGCAAGAGAACGATGTCGATTTGATCGTCAAATTCCCCCCATCAGTTCTGGAAAGCTGTCCCGTGCCGGAAATCGTCCCGTAATAGGTTGAAGAGGAATTACCGTACAGACGAATGGAACCTCCTCCTTCCACTACTTCAATATCATTGTAAATTTGATAATTGGTGCTCCCTGTCGTTACTACTCCGCCCCCATTCAAGACGATTTTGGGAGAATTGGTATCATCCGCCTCGGTCTTGAGAATATTGAGGGAATCGTCCCAGGTAAAAATCCCGGACATCAATTCGAGAGTCCCCTTAAAATCGGCGCCTACCTTCACCGTAGTTTTATCCGCCCCGCTGGCAAGTGTACCTACACCCCATATTTGGAGCGTTCCGGAGCCATCCACTTCCTGATGGTCGAACGTTGTGAATTTGGAACTGGAAGAACCAACCTGCAAAACCCCTTGATCACCCAAAGTAATTTGACCAAGGTCGCTATTGGTCGGAAGAACCAAAATCCCATCAGTAACGGTGGTGTTGCCTCCCGTTCGAACCATGGTTCCGGCACCAAATGTCACATCAGCTCCGCCTCCGACAACAATATCAAACTCCCCACCCAGAGACCCCGCACCTCCAAACGCATATTCACCACCGGTAAACGACACCTTACCGGGCGACAAAGCTCCAACGACACTTACATTGCCTGCATGTTCGGAACCGAACGTCACATTGTCTCCGTCGAAATAGACATCACTGGTAGAAGTCCCCGTTTTGACCCATCCGTTTCCGATGGCTTCCCACACGCCGGCAGAGCCTCCGTTCCAAGTTATATCACCGGCAGCAAGATATTCGAGATTCGCCACCGTGATCGTTCCATTGCCATAGACAAAATCAGCCTGGGCTCTCTTGGTAAAGACAATGTTCCAATGAGATTTATCTCCCTCAAAATTATGCCCGTCTACTTGAACCACCGTAACGGCAGAGCCTCCCGTCGCATAATCGCCGCCCAATTTCAAGGTCGTTACGGAAGTACCGTCATATGAGATCCCGGATGCTTTCAAGGGATCGGACGTCGAAAGCGATATCGCCGTATCATTCGCCAGACTTAATGTTCCTTTGATATCCAAAGCAACAGTCGAAAGAAGATTCGTCGAGGCTGCCATGGTCACTCCTCCATTGCCCAGTGCCGATACATTCGAAATTTCCAGCATCCCGGCAGAAATAGTCGTACCTCCCGAATAGGTATTCTCACCACTCAGCACCAACGTGCCTTTCCCGACTTTGATGATCCCGCCAGCCGAGCTGCCGTCATTGACGATCTGGGCTCCTATGGTAATGACCTTGCCGTCGCCCACGGTCGTCGATTCCGAAGCAACAGTCGCCCCCGTATCAACGGTCAGATTGCCACCGAGATTGATAATCGACGGATCCGTTTGATTCGGAGCATCCGCACTTGCACTTCCTCTCGTATTTAACATGAGCCCCTCCCATGTCCAATCGGAATCCATAACCCCCAAGGTTCCGCCACTGAAATGGATACTCGTTTGGCGCGACTGCGTTAACCCGCCCGAACCAATATTCAAACGACCCGAGGTCATTCTGAAATAATTATGTATCTCTCCATCCGCCCCCGTCCCGGCCGTAAAGCCAGTTGTACCCGGAAGATCCCACCGATCACCTCGTCCGACAAATAATTTTTTTAAATTTGCCGTCCCCCCCTCAATCGTAATTGTAGAATCCCGGTTAATGAGAGCCCTGTCTGGGCCACCCAGAAACAGCCACGTATCACCGGAAACATTCAACTCGCCACCGGCTTTCAACGATAAAATTGTCTGACTCCTCCAGTCTCCCAGCTTCACCGTCGTCGCACTCATGGTTCCGCTGATATTGATATTGATGACATTATTGGTTCCAGAGGTAGTAAATGTCTGAGCCAAAAATGTTGAAGTAGACTCCAAGGTCAACGTCGATTCCGTAATGGCAGCACTCGCACTCGTCGAAGAGTTTCCAAGAGTATAATTAGCGTCTGCAGCTCCAAGCGTTTCCCCGGCAGCCACGGTAACTGTACCGGTTACGGCAGAACTAGTGCAGACACAAAAAGAAGACATGCAGGCCATGACAACGGCCTTCAGAGAAAGGGGAAGTCGAAGTTTCATAGAGAAAAAGAAGTAGAATTTCATTCTCTATATCGAATCTCAAATCCGCTTGATGTTGATATAATTCATTTATTATCAGTATATAATAATATTGTTTTTCTGTGTCGTTTTTATGGATATCGTTGAGTAACGTTTGGATGATCAATGCGTTTTTTTACTTGCTAGCGGATTTGAGAACCGTTCATTTCAGCCTAATTATAATCAAACGTGTATAAAATTATTTTTCTCTTTTCCGGAGACAGAGGGAACACTTGTCACCCTCCCCCTCACCGATATACTAAAAACATCATGAGCATTCTCGACAGAGACTGGATGCATTCTTCCGCCAAAACCGGGAGTCCGGGCAGCATTGATATCGTCAAAGGACTGGTTATCATCAATACCGTTGTCTTTCTGATCGGCTTCTTCCTCAGGGGAGACGGTCATACCGATTTTCTGGAGATTTGGGGCTGTTACAGTGTTTACACCGTCTTCGACATGGGACAGATATGGAGACTGATCACTTACCAGTTCCTCCATGCGAATCTGGGACATATCGTTCTGAACATGGTGGCATTGTGGTTTTTCGGGCGGCCTGTCGAACGCATTTTCGGTCCGGGTAAATTTTTAATTTTTTACCTGTCATGCGGTGTGGCGGCAGCCCTGTTTTCCTCCGTCCTCGGGTATTTCGGCCTCTGGGACGCAGGAACCCCGGGAGGAATAGAAAACGCATGGAAGTACATCCCGATGGTAGGAGCTTCCGGTTCGATTTACGGAGCCATTGCCGCATGTGCCGTTCTGTTTCCTGATGCCAGGGTACAACTGCTCTTTCCGCCGGTCGACATGAGCGTCCGAACCTTCTCTCTGGCTATCCTGGGCATCGCCCTTGCAGTGATAGTCATGGATTGGAACAACGCAGGAGGAGAAGCCGGTCATATGGGAGGAATACTCATGGGATTCGCCATCATGGGAATCCGTAAACTGTTGCACCGTTCTCCCGTAAACAACGGGTCATATGCCGGACAAGAACCTCGAGCCTCGCGAATGCAATCCCCTTCCCGGGAGGAAATCGATGCCATTCTGGACAAAATCGGCCGACAAGGACTCGACAGCCTCACGGAACACGAGCGCAACGTTTTGAAGCAGGCTTCCCAAAGCAAAAAATACTAGTCCATTCGCGAGGATACAAGATTCCGCAAGGAAATAATTTTGATTCGCTTCGGAAAACTGTATATTGCCGCCGTATGACAGCGAGACTCTATTCGGCATCCATCTGCGGCATCGACGGAGTGGAAGTAGAGGTCGAGGCGGATATCCGCCCCGCACCGGAACCCCATATTCTCATTGTGGGCCTGCCGGACACAGCCGTCAAGGAAAGTACTCAGCGCGTGGAGTCCGCCATCACCAACAGCGGACTGAATCTGCCGCTCGGAACCATCGTTATCAACCTGGCTCCAGCCGACCTGAAGAAACAAGGCCCCGGTTTCGACCTGCCCATCGCCATGGGAATCCTGACCTGCGCCACGAACGCAAACTGGGAAACCGAGGCATGGGCCATCGTCGGCGAACTGGCGCTGGACGGCTCCGTCCGGCCTGTCAAGGGAGTTCTGCCACTCGTCATCGAAGCCCGCAACCGCGGGAAGAAAAACATCGTCGTCCCCCAGTCAAACGGCATGGAAGCCGCAGCCGTCCAAGGAATTGCCGTCTACCCAGTCGAAACTCTGAAAGAAGCCTGGAGGCTCGTCTCCGGAGAGCTCATGCCACGGCCTGCCATCTGTCCTCCCACAACCTTTGAGGCAGAGTACGATGTGGATTTCTCCGAGGTCAAAGGCCAGGCCTATGCGCGCCGCGCCCTAGAAATAGCCGCTGCCGGAGGCCATAACATCCTCATAAGCGGCAGCCCGGGATCCGGAAAATCCATGCTTGCCCACCGCATCCCAACCATTCTCCCTCCATTGACAGACGAAGAGGCTCTGGAAACCAGCAAAATACACTCCGTCTGCGGCTTGTTGAAGAGGGATGCCGGACTGATGCGTACGCGTCCCTTCCGAGCGCCCCACCATACCATTTCCGATGCGGGCTTGATGGGAGGAGGCTCCAGCATTGCCCCGGGGGAAATATCCCTGTCCCACAACGGCGTCCTCTTTCTGGACGAACTACCCGAATTCCGACGTCAAACGCTGGAAACCCTCCGCCAACCCCTGGAAGCCGGGGAAATCATCATCTCCCGAGCTTCGGGCACCATGACCTTTCCCGCGCGTTTCATGCTCGTGGCGGCGATGAACCCTTGCCCCTGCGGCTATCAGGGAGACCGACGGCATGCCTGCAAATGCAGCCCAGCCCTGGTGGAAAAATACCGGAAGAAAATCTCAGGGCCTTTGCTGGACCGTTTCGATATGATCGTGGAAGTCCCGGCAGTCGAGCCGTCCACCCTCGTCTCGGCCCCAGCCGGAGAACCATCTGCCGGTATCCGGTCCCGTGTAACAGCCGTCCGGGAACTCCAGCACCGACGCTACTCCGGCACCCGTTTCCGGACGAATGCGGACATCTCCGGCAAAACGCTCCAGGCCCACTGCCGTCCCACTCCGGCAGCCACCGGCATCCTGACTCAGGCCATCGAACAACTGGGGCTTTCCGCCCGTGCCCACGACCGCATCCTCAAAGTTGCCAGAACTATCGCCGACCTGGCCGGCAGCGGTTCCATCACCGAGGAACACATCTACGAGGCCATCCAGTTCCGCGCCTTCGAAAACCGCCTCCGTTAACCCCGCCCGACCCAAGGCGCCAATCCCTTTATCCGCCTCCGTACAAGGACAGGTAAGACACAAAGTCTCCATAAATTACACCCTTGCACCTTGACGAAGTTCCCCCTGAAGTAGATGCTGGTTCTAGCTATGGGAAAAACGCTTTTCCAAAAAATATGGGATGCGCACTCCGTCTGCACACTGCCGGACGGACGGACGCAATTGTTCATCGCGACGCACCTGCTGCATGAGGTAACGTCGCCGCAGGCGTTTGGCATGGTCCGGGATCTTGGTCTCAAAGTCGCCTATCCGGACCGTACGTTCGCCACCGTGGATCACATCATTCCCACGGACAACCAGCAGGAACCTTTCGCCGATTCCCTTGCCGATGCCATGATTCGCGAACTACGCAAAAATTGTGCGGAAAACGGCATCCGTTTCTTCGATCTTCCCACCGGCAACCAAGGTATCGTCCACATGGTCGGCCCAGAACTGGGCATCACCCAGCCCGGCATGACGATCGTCTGCGGGGATTCCCATACCGCCACCCACGGAGCCTTTGGGTCCATCGCCATGGGCATCGGCACAACCCAGGTACGTGACGTACTCGCCACGCAGAGCCTTGCCATGAGTCCGTTGAAGGTTCGCCGCATCAATGTCAACGGGCAGCTTGCTCCCGGCGTCACCGCCAAGGATGTAGCCCTGTACCTCATCGGGTTGCTCGGAGCCAAGGGAGGTCTGGGCTTTGCCCACGAGTACGGCGGTTCCGTCATCGACGCCATGAGCATGGACGAGCGCATGACGCTCTGCAACATGGCCATCGAAGGAGCCGCACGCTGCGGTTACGTCAATCCTGACGAAACGACTTTCGAATACATCAAGGGACGCTTGTTTGCCCCGCAAGGCGCCGACTGGAACAAGGCCGTCGCCCGCTGGAAAAGCTTTGCATCCGACGCCGATGCCATTTACGACGAAGTGCTCGAAATTGATGGAGCCTCCATCGAACCTACCGTGACCTGGGGCATTTCCCCGGATCAAAGTATCAGCATCAACGGCACAATTCCTTCCCCCGACCAGGCGCGCAATGAAGACGAACGCAAAATGACCCGGCAGGCGCTGGAATACATGCGTTTCACCAGCGGCAATCCGATCAAGGGGCAGGAAATCCAGGTTTGCTTCATCGGTTCATGCACCAACGGACGCATTTCCGACTTCCGCAAAGTCGCCGGTCTCATCAAGGGGCGTAAAGTCGCTTCCGGAGTAAGAGCCATTGCCGTGCCGGGTTCCCAAATGACGGCGCGCCAGTGCGATGAAGAAGGCATTTCCGCCATCTTCCGAGAGGCCGGATTCGAATGGCGCCTGCCCGGGTGCTCCATGTGCCTGGCCATGAATCCCGACAAACTCGTTGGAGACCAGATTTGCGCCAGTTCCTCCAACCGCAATTTCAAAGGACGTCAGGGCAGTCCCACGGGCCGCACGATTCTGATGAGTCCCGCCATGGTCGCAGCGGCCGCCCTGACGGGCCGGATCTCCGACGCACGGGAAGTCTTCTCCGGAACCCAAAACCAATCCAATCTTTCCTAAAGCCATGCCACTCACACCAGTCATCCGCATCAGCGGTACCTGCGTCCCCGTTCCTGGAGCTGATATGGATACGGACCGCATCATTCCATCCCGCTTCCTCAAGTGCATCACCTTCGATGAACTTGCCGGCACCATGTTCTGGGATGAACGCTTCAATGCTGATAACACCAGCAAGAACCACCCCATCGACGATCCCCGTTTCGCCGGCGCTTCCATCATCATCGGTGGCGTTAATTTCGGCTGCGGTTCGTCGCGGGAGCACGCTCCGCAAGCCATCAAACGTTCCGGAATCAAAGCCATCATCGCCGGTTCCTTCGCCGAAATCTTCTTCGGCAACAGCACCGGCATCGGCCTCCCATGCGTCTGCGCCACACCGGAAAACCTCTCTGCTATCAACAAGGCCATTGAGAAAGATCCCTCTCTCGTCGTCACCGTCGATCTGGAATCCATGACGGTTTCCTGGCACGGAGGTTCAATCCCCGTCACGATGCCGGCCGAACCGCGCGAAGCTCTGACGACCGGTCGTTGGGACGCCATTGCAGGCTTACTCGTCAATGCCGAACTCATCGCAGCCAAGGATGCCGAACTACCTTCACCCGGGGCACGGCATTCCTAACTCAACCAACTTCCTATCCCCCAGATCCCACCCCTATGATTTTTCGTCTTTCCGAATTCGTCCAACACGGCAAAATCGACAACAGTACCAAAGGCACCGTCCTGCTGGAACTGTGGCTCAAGGGGTGTGATCTACCCGTACGGTTCCAGCTCGAGGGCGATTGCTTGAGGGATCTGGCCGGCTGCGTCGCCGAGTTCTCCCTCCCAAACGCCCGGAACACTCCGGAACAACTGTCCAGATTCGACTTTTTTTCATCCTTGGAAGAAGGTCTCGTCGGCGATTTGACCGCCTCCCGGCGCATTGTATCCCCGTTCAACAGCAAAACACTGAGTAACCAGCTCTATCTGGAATGGTTTTCCAGAAGGCACGGCATGTTCCTGTTGGAAGTGGACGAATTCAAAATTAAAACCTCCCTCCCGGACTGGATCATGACCAAAGAGGACGAACAAGCCCAGGTCATGTGCAACCAGCAAACATTGCGGGATTATGTCGCCTCATGGATCGACCAGTATTCCCACCACCAGGAAGATACGGATCCCCTCCCGGACAGCCGCTGGGATATCCGCCTTCGCGAGGCAGAAGCCTCCGCCGTCGCTTTTCAGGAAATACACCGCAAGTACAAAACGGAACTCTTTGCCGATACGCGCGAAGCATTCGTCATGGGATGGGACGACACTCTGGGAGAACTGGCCGCTTCCGATGAAAACGGTACGGTTGTTTCCAGCCGGATCTCCGGCGGATTGACCCTGTTCGACATTCTCGACGAAGACGAAGCCATCGACGCCCAACTGGGCATGTCGCATCCGTTGTTCCAGCAAATCATGAAGTTGTCCGAAGCCGCCCAGCGTCTTTTTGCCTCGGCCATCTCCCAGGAACAGGCCTATCCGAATTCTTTGAATCCGGACATTGCCACCATTTTCTCGGTTCTCCGGTACGTCACTCCCAACACACTCTCCTGCATTCTCCAGATCAATGACGGCAATGCCGACTGCCTGCTTCTATCCCAGAAACTTTCCCGCTGTGCGGAACGCGTCGCCCAGGCCATCAATACCATGCCGAAACTCGACATTCGCGGAGGAAAACGCATGAGCCAGCAGCTGGAAACCTTGCATCAGGACATTGTTGCCTTGATGCTCAGCCTCTCCAAACAAGGTAAAAGATAACTCCACGCCGGAAGAACCGGCATTGCACCGACGACGCTCCCTACCCCTCCATTAGACCGTCATGAACAAGATACTGTACCGCCTCTTGCTGCCGTGCATCCTGATAGGCCTTTCGCCGGCCCAGGATGCCATCGACGCTCCATCCGTCTCCGAATACGGAGTTGAGAAACTCATGTCCGGCCTAATCCCGACTTCCGGAGAACAATACAAAGGCATTGTTAAAGTCGAAGTCGATACGCTCAATCCCGACTATTCCATGCCTTGGCAACCAGGAGACTACCGCGGAGGCATCGGTACGGCCTTCCTCATCGGCAAACGGACCTTCCTCACCAATGCGCACGTTGTCAGTAACGCCGAACGCATCAATATTTCCCAATACGGTTCCTCCCGGAAAATTCCAGCCCGGGTCAAATACGTCGCCCACGACTCCGATCTCGCGCTGCTGGAAGTCGCTGAAAAAGACTTTGCACCCTTTGCGGAACTCCCCTATCTGGAACTCAGCAAGGAATTGCCGAAATTGGAAGACGAAGTCCGCGCCATCGGCTATCCGATCGGGGGCAGCCGCCTTTCGGTCACCCGCGGGGTCGTCTCCCGCATTGACTTCATCCCCTACTCCCACCCCCGGGTCAACAACCACCTCGCCGTCCAGATTGATGCCGCCATCAACCCAGGCAACAGCGGCGGCCCCGTCCTGATGGGCAACAAAGTCATCGGCGTCGCCTTCCAGGGCATCACCAACGCCAACAGTACAGGCTACGTCATACCCATCCCCGTCATCAAACGCTTCCTCCAGGATATCAAGGACGGACAATACGACGAATACACCGACCTGGGCATCACTCTGTTCCCCATTTCCAACCCGGCCATGCGCAAGGCCCTCGGTCTGCCTGACGATGAAAAAGGCGTCCTTGTCGGCAATGTCGCCAAGGGAGCATCCAGCGACGGCATCCTCCAGACGGGAGATGTCATCATGAACGTAGACGGCTACGAGGTGGACAGCTCCGGCATGATCCGCCTGGACGGTGAAAACATCAGCATGAACGAGTTGATTGAACGCTGCTTCAAGGACGACATCATCGACATCGACATCATCCGCAAGGGTAAAAAGGAATCCGTCTCCGTCAAACTCGAACCTTCCGTCGCCAATAGCATCCTCTCTGCGGAATACGACAAAAAGCCACGCTACGTCGTCTGTGCCGGACTCGTCTTCCAACCCCTGCAAAGAGACGTCATCAATGCCCAGAGCGTTTCCTACTCCGATATTGCACTTGATCTCCGCGACTTCATCGAACGAGGAGGCGTTCTCAAAAACGATGAGCTCGTCCTGCTTACCAAGGTTCTCGACGACGAGATCAATTCCCAGCTTCCGCCAATCGGCTCCCATCCGATTGTCGAAAAAGTCAATGGAGTTCCCGTCAAGAGCCTTGCCCATCTGTACTCCCTGCTCTATCCGGAACACCCTCCGGTTGACTCGCCCTATATTACCATCGAACTGAAAGGCAACACCGAAGGCAGGCCTATCATTCTTCGTCGCAAGGATATCCCCCAGGCCAATGAACGTATTGCCCGGGAATACAACATCAGCAAAACCGCCTGCCTGGACAGCAACCGGGAACCCCTCACCGACAGCAAAGGAAAGGACAAATAAGTCATGTTGATCCGCCACATCTTCATTCTGGTCATCGGCGTATCCCTCGCCATCAGCTGCAAACCCAGAGATTACGACAAAACGGGAGGGCACTCCGACAGCCAACCCCAGGAAACGGAAAAAACCGCCATCACAGCAGAAGAGCCGCCCGCTCCGGCTCCCGTTCCCGAACCGACGGCATCCATGGCCATCGTCCAGGTAACCCACCAGGCCTACAACCAGCTCCAGCCCTGGCAAAAAGAGGAGCCCTCCTACTCCCGCGGCTTTGCCATCTACTTGGGAGAAGGCCGATTCCTGACAGTCGAGCGCGTCATCCGCGACGCCACCTTCCTAGAGTTGATCTCCTCCGACGGCAGCAAGACGGTACCGGCCAGCGTGGCCTACTCCGATCCTGAATCCGGCCTGTCTCTCATCACGGTCAAAAACCCCGATGACGCATCATTCTTCTCCGACATGGTACCCGTACCCATCGGCAAGGATCTCCCCCTGAACAGTACTGTCCAGCTCTGGCAATTCTCCGATGAAGGACTTCCCCTCGTTGCCGACGGCACCATCCTGTCCGCCGAACCCTTCTCGGCTGACAACGATAGCCCGGCCTTTCTTTACAACAGGATACGGGCTGCCCTCAATCCCGTCACGGGCGGAGCTACCATCCCAGTTATTTCCGACGGCAAACTCGCCGGAATCAGTTTGAACTACAAGGAATCCAACCAGAGGGCAGTCACCGCCACCGTGCGCGTTATCAACGGGTTCCTCAACAATGCAGCAGGCAACAAGCCCGGATTCCCCGTCATGGGAATCCAGGTCGCCCCCCTGACCGACCCTGTCTTTCGGGAATACCTGAAGCTCGCACCTTCCGGCAACGGCATCTATATTACCAACGTCGTTCCCCATTCCAGCGCCGCACGCGCCGGAGTCAAAAAAGGAGACGTTCTGGAATCCATCAACGGGCATGCCGTCGACAATCGAGGACTCACGCGAGATCCCCTTCTCGGTCCCGTCCCTGCCGGTACTCTCATGCACGATTCCCAGAGCATCGGGGACACCATCCATATCACCATCCGCCGCGACGGCAAGCCCATGGAGCTCTCCCTCAAAATGGATCGGGACGCCCTCGACAAAGACATCATTTCCCTTGACCGGGCAGCCAACGCCGTCCCTCCCTACATCATCTACGGGGGATTCGTCTTCCAGAAGTTTACCGATCCCTACATCAAATCCCTCAAGGACAGAAACGACGGCAACATGCCCATGGAATTTCTGGAACTCCTGAACAACAAGGCAGACTATGCCAAAGAAGGAGCTGAGGAAATCGTTATCATCGGCCCGGTTCTCCCGACTCCCGCCACTTTGGGCTACAACAACAGCGGATTCTGCGCCGTCAAAAAAATCAATGGAGTCCCGGTCAAAAGCCTTGCCCATCTAGCCGAACTTCTCGACAAGCCGGGGGAAAGCGACATCATTGAAATCGAAACGAATAAAGTTCCTTTCAAGCTTTACGTATCCCGTTCCATGTGCGATGCTTCCAACGATGCCTTACAGCGCCGTGCCATCCCGGTTTTACGGCGCCTGCCGTCATCGCAACAATCATAACATCATTTAGAAAGGAGACTTATTTATGTCATGCAATCTCTTGACCCTCAATGTCTCATTCCCCTACCGCGTTTGTTCGACCAACAAATTGTTCTCCCCGGAGAACAGGGAACTGGCCGGCTTGCTGGAAGGCGGCAAAGGCATTCGTTGCCTCACCTTCATCGAAGAAGCCGCCAGCATAGCCATGCCCGATCTGGGGACAGCCGTCGCAGCATGGTTTTCCAAAACCATGAAGGAAGTCGACTTCCGGCAACTGATCACCCTACCCGGAGGTGAACAAACCAAGCTTTCCATGGCTGTCTGGGAAAGGGCCCTGACCGCTATCCAGGCAGAGAACATGGATCGCCATTCCTACATCCTGGCCATTGGCGGAGGGGCCTTTCTAGACGTCGTCAGCTTTGCCGCCGCTACTGCACACCGGGGTATCAGGCTCATCCGCATCCCGACCACGACACTTTCCCAGGCCGATTCCGGCGTCGGCGTAAAAAACGGCATCAACTTCCGTGGTGAAAAGAATTACCTCGGCACCTTCACCGTGCCCTGGGCTACAATCAACGACAGAGACCTCCTGATCCGCCAACCGGAGCATCTCAAAAGAGTCGGCCTCTCGGAAATCGTCAAAGTTGCCGTCATCCGCGATGCTCCGTTCTTCCAGTGGCTGGAAGAACACGCCGACGAACTGGCACGCCTCGAACCGGACACTCTGACACACGCCGTCGAACAATCCGCCCTGTTGCACGCACGGCACATCGCCGAATCCGGCGATCCGTTCGAGCAGGGAACCAGCCGCCCCCTGGACTTCGGTCATTGGTCCGCCCACGAACTCGAAGCCCTCTCGGAATACTCTATCGGCCATGCCACTGCCGTCGCCATCGGCATGCACCTGGACATTGCCTACTCCGTCGCCATGGGCTGGATGCCTGCTACCGACGGTCAAAGAGTCATCGACCTCCTCGTACGGCTGGGTCTGCCCGTCAGCAGCCCGATTCTTGGTCTCAGACGCGGTCCCCGGTATGCCGTACTCAGTGGCCTGGAACATTTCCGCCAGCACCTGGGAGGGGAATTAACCGTCCTGATGCTCAAAGAAATCGGCCAGGGGTTCGATGTCCACGAAATATCGTCCGATATCATGGCTTCCTGCATTTCCTCCATTTTGGAAGGGAAACGGCTTGCCTGACAAAACAGCCCCCCTGTCTTTCCCACCAGGACCGGAGCACATCGCCTCCGGTCCTTTTTATTTTCCGCCGGGGCGGAGTGTATCCAGTTCCATGAGCCTCGCAACCAAAGGGTTCTCCATTTCAATGCAAAATGAATGAGGTTGACGCTGGACGAATTGCTCAAGGACTGGTAGTGTACCCCGAAGTGATTTTGAGAAGATGAGCGAACCTGTCGAACCGCAAGTTATTGGATTGATCCCGTCAAGATGGGGCTCGTCCCGTTTCCCCGGCAAACCGCTCCACATGCTGGCGGGCAAGCCTCTTGTCCAGCATGTTTGGGAACGGGTTACCCGCTGTTCATCCCTGGCGGCCGTCGCCATAGCCACGGATGACGAACGCATCCGCAAAGCCGCCGAAAACTTCGGAGCACAAGTCATCATGACTTCTCCCGATCATCCGAGCGGCAGCGACCGCTTGGCGGAAGCCGTCCAGGCCTTTCCCCATGCCACCCACGTCGTCAATGTCCAGGGGGATGAACCGTTGATTGATCCTGTCCTTGTCGACTCGCTTGCCCAGTCCCTCCTGGCCGATCCCGGCCTTTCCATGGCAACCGCCGCATGCCCGATTGCCGATAAAAACGACTTCGATAACCCGAACGTCGTCAAAGTCGTCCTGGCTCGCAATGGCGATGCCCTTTACTTTTCCCGTTCTCCGTTGCCCTATCCGCGCAACGCCCCCGCCAATCCACCCCTGCGCCACCTTGGCATCTATGCCTATCGCAGGGATTTCCTGGAAAACTACGTCCGCTGGGAACCCACTCCTCTGGAAAAAACAGAGTCTCTGGAACAACTGCGCGCCTTGGAAAACGGAGCCCGCATCCGCGTTATCCTCACCGAACACGACGGAGTCGGTGTGGACACCCCCGAACAGGCCGTCCTCGTGGAACAAATCATTCTCAACAACCTTGCATAACCATCTTATGAAATACATCTTCGTTACCGGCGGCGTCGTTTCTTCGCTTGGCAAAGGCCTTGCCGCCGCATCCATCGGCACTCTTTTGGAACGTTGCGGCCTGAAGGTCACCCTGCAAAAGTTCGACCCCTATCTCAATGTCGATCCCGGCACCATGAGCCCCTACCAGCACGGGGAAGTCTATGTCCTCAACGACGGAGCCGAAACCGACCTCGACCTGGGCCACTACGAACGCTTCGTCCAATGCAACCTCTCACGCCTCAACAATCTGACCTCCGGACAGGTCTTTGAAAATGTCCTCCGCAAGGAACGCCACGGAGACTACCTCGGCAAAACCGTGCAGTACATCCCGCATGTCACCGACGAAATCAAGGCTCGCCTGTACGAGCTGACGGAAAAATCCGCCAACGTGGACGTCATCATTACGGAAATCGGCGGTACGGTCGGGGACATGGAAGGCCACATCTTCCTGGAAGCCCTTCGACAATTCGCCCTCGAAGTCGGCAAGGAAAACGTCTGCTTCATTCACGTCACCCTGCTGCCTTACATCAAGGCTGCCGGAGAAATGAAAACCAAGCCTACCCAGCAATCCGTCGCAAAACTGCGTGAAATCGGCATTCAGCCCGATGTCATCATCTGCCGTACGGAATATGACATGAGCGAGGAAGAACGCCGCAAGATTGCCATGTTCTGCAACGTGGAAGCCAAAAACGTCATCGCTTTCCGCGACGTAAAGAACACGATTTATGAATGCCCGCTGGATCTCAGCCAAGATAAGATCGACCGCATCGTCACCAAAAAGCTCGGTCTTGACGTTCCTGTTCCGGATCTCAAGAAATGGCAGGAATTCGTCGGTCGCGTAATCACGCCGAGCCACTCCGTCCGAATCGCCGTCGTGGGCAAATACATCTCCCTGCAGGATGCCTACAAGTCCATCTACGAATCTTTCACCCATGCCGGCGCCGCCAATGACGCCCGAGTGGAAATCGTCCGTCTCGATGCCGAAGACCTTGAAGAAAAAGGAGCTGAAGCCCTCATCGGCCATGTCGACGGCATCCTCGTTCCCGGCGGATTCGGGGACCGCGGCATCGAAGGCAAAATCGAAGCTGTGGAATATGCCCGCAAAAACAACATTCCCTTCCTCGGCATCTGCCTCGGCATGCAGGTCGCCGTCATCGAATACGCCCGCAACGTCTGCGGGCTGGCCAATGCCAACTCCACGGAGTTCGACAAGGAAACTCCCTACCCGGTCATCAGTCTCCAGGAAGAACAAAAGGGCATCGACGATATGGGAGCAACCATGCGCCTCGGAGCCTACAAAGCCGTTATCGCCAAAAACACGCTCGCCGAAAAGCTTTACTCCTCCAAAACGGCTTCGGAACGTCACCGCCATCGCTACGAATTCAATCCTGCCTACCGCGAAACCCTCGAAAATGCCGGGTTGAAAATCAGCGCGACCTCCGAAGGACAAGGACTCGTGGAAATCGTCGAAATCCCCGCCCATCCTTTCTTCATCGCCTGTCAGTTCCATCCGGAGTTCCAATCCAGGCCCAACCATCCGCATCCCCTGTTCGCAGGGCTTGTCGAAGCTGCCCTGGAAGCCAAGGAAGCCAAAATCAAGGCCTAAACATTTCTCATCGGCACTCAGGCCGCAGGCGTCCCCTGCGGCCTGTTTCTTCCCCTGCCTCATCCGTTTATGCTCACTGACGCACTGGTCCTCTTCTTCTACTTCATTGCAATCTTCGGAATCGGCATCTTCGCCGGACGAAAACAGAAAAGCATTGAAGACTATGCCTTGGGCGGGCGTTCCCTCCCCTGGTGGGCCATCCTTGCCTCTATCATCGCGGCGGAAGTCAGTGCAGCAACGTTTCTCGGCTCCCCGGGAGAAGGCTACACCAGCAGGAATTTCACCTACGTCCAGCTTTGTATCGGTACCATCCTGGGCCGCATTGTCGTCGGGAAATTATTCCTGAAGCCCTATTACGACTACAATGTGGTCTCTATCTACGAGTATCTGGAAAAACGCTTCGGCCTCCTTACGCGCCGCATGGGGTCGCTCGTGTTCCTCATCAGTCGCGTACTCGCCAGCGGCACGAGACTCTATTTTGCAGGTATCCTGCTTGTCATCGCCTACCAATACATCTATGGAACGGTCGCCAATAAGGACGAAATCGTTAAATACTACACGATAGCCCTTGTCGTCATTACCATTGCCACCACCATCTACACGACCATCGGCGGCCTGAAAGCCGTCGTCTGGACGGATGTCCTTCAGGCCTGTGTCCTAGCCGTCTCCATCATTTCCGCTCTGGCCGTCCTCTTCTTCAACATCCCCGGGGGCTGGGATACCATCACTTCCACGCTCAACCAACCCGGCGACTGGTCGGTATGGTCCTGGGGATTCGCCAAGGAAGGAGGCTGTGTAGATCAAATCTTCCACATTCTGGGAGAAGAATATACGATCTGGGCAGCTTTTCTCGGTTCCACCTTCGTCACGATGGCAACGCATGGTACCGACCAGGATATGGTCCAGCGCATGCTGGCCGGCAAAAACTCCTCTACCGGATCTAAAGCCGTCATCCTGTCCGGTCTGATCGATGTTCCCGTCGTCCTTGTTTTCCTGTTTACCGGTATCCTTCTTTACGTCTTCTATCAGTCCAATCCGGGACTCGACGTACCGATAAACAAGTTGGAGATCTTTCCCCACTTCATCATTTACAGCCTGCCTCCCGGAGTACGGGGTCTTCTCGTCGCCGGCCTGCTGGCCACAGCCATGGGATCGCTCTCCACGGCGTTGAACTCCCTGTCCACAACTGCCGCCAAAGACTGGTACCAAGGAGTTTTTCGCCCCCGTGCCACAGAAAAGGAACTTCTACTGGCGGCCAGGTGGGGCACCGTTTTCTTTGCAATCCTGTTGATCGTAGTCGGAGCCATTACGGCCAATTACGTCGTCCACCATGAAGAAGCCCGAATCATACCAATCGCACTGGGTATTTTCGGCTATACCTACGGTTCCCTGCTGGGGGTTTTCCTGCTGGGCATGCTGACCAAACGCCGTGGCAGCGACATGGGCAACTGTATCGCCATGATCACCGGATTCCTGGCCGTAGGAATCCTGAGCAAGCTCATCCCCATGCCGGAATCCCTGAACTCCTATATTCCGGAAATAGCCTTCCCCTGGCGCGTCACGATCGGTACGCTAGCCACCTTCTTCACTGGGATTCTGTTCAGAAAAAGCAAGTCCTAACCGGCAACATCCTTGTAGAGGGAAATTTCCTGAATCATTTGCAGTCCACCCCGTTCATCGGGAAGGAACAAAATGAGGAGACCGGAATAGCTTTCGCGGCGCAGCATCATCTTCCTCTCCATATACCATTGGGTCTTTCCCTTCTTGTCCCGGATCTCCTTCCGTATTTCCAGCGGATATCTTTCGGACGGAGCACTCTTGCCCGAGGATCCGAAAGTCCAATGACCTCCGGGCGTCAACAGCGCCAGATCCTTTTCCGTTTTCGGGACGGCCGGAGCATGCAACAGATAGGTGTTTTTCGTCAGATTCTGGAATAACGTGATGCCGGGCATGCAATCCGCTTCATCGACAAACAGAATATTGAACCCGTCCTTGCCGGGCAACAGCACACCCAGCATTCTGCTCCCATGCTTCTCGGGTAGGGGACAACTCAGCATAGGCATTCCGGAACACTCGGCCGCTTCCGTCGTATCATACAGGCGGATCACTTTGTCGTCGGGAAAAGGAACCCTCTTGGCCGGTAAACCAGTTCCGAGAGGCACAACGGAAACGATACCCGGGGACAGAGGCATCATGGCTGTCCGAACGCTATTCCCAACCATCTGGCGGGATTGAATGAATCGAATCCCCGTTTCAAGCTTGTCGGGAGGTGATACGAGCGACAACTGGGGAGAGGCGTCGTCCGGAGATGGAGTATCCGCCGCGGCTACGGCTTCTTCACCCCAAACCGGGCACATGGCAAAGGCGGCTAGAGCCGCACAGGAAATAGTTCGAGAAAACATATGAAGTAGAGAAAGTAGAAAGATTAAAAAACAATCGGGAAGAATAACCTCTGTATTCTTCCCGATTGCTTTTGCTTTCTCAATAAGAATTATGGATCTGCTATAAAAAAGTAGACGATGGCTTACACTTCCTCAGGTGAGAGCCAACGGAAGGAAACCACGTCGAACTTTCTCCCGAACGCACGGTTGATATTGCTCAACTGGGTTCTGTCCAGTGAACCCGTACTCGTATTGACTTCATACGCAGCGGTTTCGGGGGCATTCGTCGGATCGACATAGTCCACTCCGCGCTTCACGACGGCTTCACACCAGGCGCGGGAGAGGATGCTCTTGCCGGACTTGGTCGTCA
>OHAT01001318.1_pt1 | contig 22015 bp, 20 predicted proteins | sample 1577141 | NCBI WGS metagenome assembly OHAT01 (sample SAMEA3541578, study PRJEB24748) | human gut metagenome | biome: human gut; feature: human-associated habitat; material: faeces | place: China | collected 2012 | reverse complement strand
CAGAACTGAAAGAGAAGTTGGAAGCGCAGGTAACGCCAGCCAGCCGGGAGGAAACCATCGAAAGGCTGGACGCAATAGAACAGGCATTGTTGGAACTGCACAGTAACCCGGCTGTTCCCGAAAAAGAGTTGCAGACTATTCAGAAGTGGCTTGACGACATCAGAAACGGGCTGCAAGGTCAGCAGAAGCATATTGAGGACACCAAGAAAATAGCGTTGGAAACCTATCGTTGTTTCAAAGTAATAGTTGATTCCTTGAACTCTAACAAGACGGAGAAAGAGGAAATAAAACCAATATCGTTTTATCAACGGATTTACAACAAGGTTACTTCTTGGATTCGTCCGGGATTGTTTCTTTTTTCGGCAGTGCTGGTTATCTGTTCCGCTTCCATATTCTTGAATGTTCGTTTGGCTGAACGTGTACAGCAGTTACAGGACAACGATATAAAATACCGCTATTTGCTGATGCAAGGACAGGCAGACGGAGAAACTTTTGATATGCTGGAAAACAAATTCAAGTGGCAACGGGATAACCATTTTATCCGAAGTGTTACCGATTCAGTGATAGGTTTTGAATACCGTAGCCAAAAGCAAGCGGAAGCACTGGAACGTGCAAGGTTGTTAAACGAACAAGCCGAGCAGTTAAAGGAAGAAGCCAATAAGTTGGGCAAGCCATAAATGGAGAAAGCCGGAACGGATGAAATACATTCACCGTTTCGGCTTTTCAAATTCATTTCTTTTTCTTCGTGCAGTGTTCCTTCTCGAACTTGTGCAATGTGGTTACGCTGAATCTTTCCTTGATGAACTCCCGGACATCGGAAGCCTTGTAATACACTTTTCCGCTGATTGTGAAGTAAGGCAGCGCACCGATAGCCCGGTAGCGTTGCAAGGTTTTGATACTTACTTTGAACAGTAGGCACAAATCTTGATTATCCAATAGGTTGTCATCTTCGGGTAGTACCTTGTCTGCATTGCGCAGTACCCGTAAATCCTTGCAAAGTTCTTCCAGCTTGGCATATAATTTCTGCATCCATTCGCTGAACTCGTTATTTTCTATATACATAGTCGCTTCATATTTCAGATTATACCTTTTGTAATTTGATGAAGTAAAGTTCAGAAAAAGAGTGCAAGGTAATTACGAGGGCGCACATGGAATCCATTATAAATAAATCATAAATCGCTGATTATCTATATCCTTTCTTGTCGTGTTCCTTTTGGATAAGGTCTGCCAGTCCATTAAGAAATTCGGTAAGTTTACCCGGCTTTCGTTTTATTACGTCCTCATGTTTTTGGTGACAGTCGCTTATCTTGATATTAAACAACCATTCAAAACCTTTGGATAAGTCCACCAAGTAGGCAGGTTTCCCATTCTGATATACGATGTCTTTGGAGAGGAATAAGCCGCTTACCATTTCCATAATGTTGATAAGGGCTGTTTTGTCAGCGAGATAGAGAGGGGAAAGACTTTGTTTTTCAATTCGCTGTTTGAGTTGTTCCGGGTACTTGATACGCCATTCTATAAGGCGTATCTCTGTGTCTAAAAGTCCTATTGCTTCATCAATTAGATATAAATAGGACATTTTTTTCTTGCTCAAACCGCACATGGTACGATTTAAGTCTATGCAATCCGAAAGAAAGGTAACGTAGTAAAACGCTGTTATCTTGTTCGTTAGTACTGAAATTAGCTAAATAGTTAGCTAATTCTTCAATAGCTTCTGTAAGCTCTGTTACAGATACTTTACGTTGGGAGCATTCCGATAGTAATCGGAAGAAACTTTGCTCTAACATAGTTCTCATAATAATTGAATGTTGATTTATTTGATATTCATTTATTGTTTGTGATGTAGAATGAGAGTATTATTACTGCTAAAAGGCTAATAGTGATATAGTTCCAAATCTTATTGGACGGAATTAGTCCAATACATATAGATGCAATAGCAAATGAAATGCTTTTTAGTATTAATGTATCTACAATGAATAATCCGACTATAAGATTTCCTAATGATACATTTAGTAAGCCTAAATTCAACTTTGTTTTTTCTTTCATAAATCGAATGTTTTATAGCAAAAGCTTCAACATAAATCAGACTTGATTTTTTTGTTGAAGCTTGCTAATCTTTTAGATGCTATTAATTTGAAAAATTATATGATACTTTTTTCATTTCAAAGACAATATCTTTGATACATACATTTGGTGACAAATTCAACAAATAGCGAATTGTATTCAGAATATCATCGGGTTGTACCATCTCATCATCCATAAATGGCGTTCCGGCTTGTTTTGCCATATCGGTATTTACCCAACCGGGACATAAAGAAGTCACATGTATTCCTAATGGAGCTAATTCTCGATACAAGGATTCTGCCAAGCCTAAAAAAGCAAACTTTGTTGAGCCATAAATTCCACCATTAGGGAAACCGTATTTGGCAGCACGAGATACAATATTAAATATATATCCGCTTTCCTGCTTTTTCATGATATTTGTTATCGTTTTCAAAATACCATATTGTGCAATAACATTTATTTCCATTATTTTTCTGTACTCATCAATCGCTTCACTCAAAGAGCCGTCCATAAACATGGCGGCAGCATTGACTAATATATCTATTTTGCCAAAACTTTCGTTGATTTTCCTAATTTCAGAATCCACCTTTATATTGTCCGTTATATCCATAGGCAATATAATAGGCTCATGATTTTCTTGTGTATGTGATTTTAGAATTGCATCACGGACTTTCTCTAATTTTTTTATATTACGAGCTATTAATACAACTTGATAACCGTCATGAGCTAATCCTTTTGCAATAACAGCACCAATGCCTTGACTTGCGCCTGTAATGATTGCTAATCCTTTATTTCCCATATTCTTTACTTTTAGAATTTATACTGATTTATGGTCGGCAAATTAACGAAGAACAAAGAAAAAAAGCCTTGAACAGATTCAAGACTTTCTATTTAATAATATTTTTTTTCGAATGTGGCTGATAGTTTCCGGTGTAACCTGTAAAAAAGAAGCGATTTCTTTTAAAGTTATGTAATTTTGAATATTAGAACATCTATTTACTAAATCAAGATATAATTCTTCTGTTGTCTTGCAATATGAATCCAATAAACGTTTATAAATTAAAGAGTACGACCGTTCAGCAAGAATACAACGAATGTATAACGTTTCCATATTTGTGTTGAAAAACTGTTCTACAATAGGATAAGTAATGTAGTAAATTTCGGAATCACAGAGGGCTTCTATTGTTACGGGAGAGGGTTGGGTGGGATTTATCCATGTATCCAAGCTGCCAACAAATTCATGGGGAAAAGCATAACCTACTATATGTTCATCGCCTTTGTCATCAACGCACGTGTATCGAAATGCACCGCTTTTAATGTATGCACCTTTACGGTTTATCTTTCCCTGCATGGAAAATAACTCTTTTTTCTTTAGAATTTTATATGTTCCATGTTCTAACAGAAAGTCTTTTAGTAAACCCAATGAAGGATGTTGAGCATATTGTAAATTAAAATTTTCCATGTGCCTTACCTATGTATTTTATTGGAACTGCAAAGATAATCTTTTCATTTCTAATTTGTTGGTTTTGGAAACCAAGTTGTTGATTCTCTGCTTTATTTTATTATTTTTGCATCCAAATAGGATACAATGGATATAAGTCAGAACTATATAGAAGCTGTAAAAGCTATAAAGGAAGCAATCTTGCGCAGCCAGTATCGTGCCGCTGCATCAGTGAATAAAGAACAACTCTCTTTGTATTATGGTATTGGGAGGTATGTTTCGGAAAACTCTCGTAAAGGTTTTTGGGGTAAAGGTGCGATAGAGCAGATTTCTTTGATATTGCAAAAGGAGCTTCCGGGATTAAGAGGATTTTCAGCGACCAGCATAAGGAATATGCGTATATTTTATGAGGAATGGAATAAGGTTTTAAATCATCAGCCAGTGGCGGATGAATTTAACTGGGTAGATTTCTTATCAATCGGTTTCAGTCATCATACGGAAATTATAGCAAAAGCTAAGGAGTTGGATGAGAGGTTGTTCTATATACATGAATGTGCTACTCGATATTGGAATAAATATACTTTAAGGGATTATTTGAAGACTGACCTTTACCACCATCGAGGAGTGTTACCCAACAATTTTGCCCAAACATTGCCCGATACGAAACAGGCAATCAAAGCTATCTGCTCTTTCAAAGATGATTATTTGTTAGACTTTATCAATATAGAAGAACTGGATGAACAGGAAGAGGATATAAACGAACGTGTCATAGAGAAAGCCATTGTTACCAACGTAAAGAAGTTCATCATGACTTTTGGGCAGGATTTCAGTTTTATAGGTAATCAATACCGTATTGAGGTGGCAGGAGAGGAAATGTTTATTGATTTATTGTTTTTCAATCGAGAACTTAATTCTTTGGTCGCTGTTGAATTAAAGTCCGGAAAATTCCGCAGTTCCTATTTAGGACAACTGAACACTTACCTTTCTGCATTGGATTCATACGTGAGAAAGCCGCACGAAAATCCCTCTATCGGAATTATCCTTTGTCGGGAAATGAACCAAACCTTTGTAGAGTTTGCGGTACGTGATTACAATAAGCCAATGGGTGTTGCCACTTATCGAGCTTCCGAAGAAATGCCGGAACGACTTCGCAAGGCATTACCGGATATTGATGAATTGAAAAAGTTGTTATAGAAAATAAGTTTAGTTTGGTCTTTTGTCTATATATCCAAAACGAACTAAACTAACTTCTATAGACAGCAAAATATATATGCTGGCGAAAAGAAAAAATAGTATTCTTCTTTTCTCCAGTTTTACTTTTATGGTTAGAGGGCATTTGTTACCTTTGCACATGAAGCCCACCACAAAGCGATTTCTTCGTTTTTTTTGTTACTATTTTGTTACCCGCTGTTAGTAATAGGTGGACTTTTGCTTTGATAATCAATATTGTATGCTGTTGTATATATAATATGTGGCAAAATATTTTCAATAGCTATCAGCTGTGGAAAAAGAGGAAAAATGAGCTAGAATAATAAATGCGACCCGGAAAAAGGCGGCACACCGAAATAACGATGGAGCCGCCTCATTAACTTTCTTTCCTATCCTCTTATCAGTAAATTGAAGCAAATCCCAAATATGAAATAAGCTATATAGCAGAAAACGGAAACACCTAGAGAAACAAGCAGTTGTTTCATGAAAGACTTCTCTGTAATATGATAACAACAATCGCCCCATGGGATATGAATTGTTGATTTGGGTAAAACGTGGTGAATTACATGGAACAGCGTTCGTTACGCTTTGAAGCTATAACCATTATATATTTATCTTAATTGCAGGATATACGTTTACGGGGAAAACTTATTGGCTCAAAGGTGATCAAGTTGTCTATTTCAGTATAATAATTATTCATACTTATGGAAAAGGAACAAACGAATGAAAATAGTTGGGAATTTCATCTGACAGATAAGATCGCCCATCTTTCCAAAATGACCTTGGAAATGCATACGGAGTTTTGGCTTAGTACACTCCAGACATGGTTTCGTGGCTATCAAACACCCGAAGAGTATAAAGCGACGATTTGGGGGAGGGAGGTAGACCTATGCATCTCCATCGCTCCCTTGGAGACACCGACCGAGAAATTACCTATCATTGAAGAGAAATCGGCAAAAGGTAAGAATGAGCTGCTTCCCCCAGAACAGCAAGCCTACGTAGACGAACTCAAAAAGAAGATAAAAGCTCTCAAAAAACTCCTGCCGCCCAAGGTGGACGAAGCGTTAGAGCAACGCTATTTGGATTACATGAACGCCGAGAGGATTAAGGCAATCATTCAAGACTGTACCAAGATATGGAGCAACCCGGATTTGCCCGTTGAAGAAAAAATCAGTCAGCTCATTCCTTATAAAATTGAATTATATGACCTTGTGCGTAATGTCCAACTGCCGGATGATTTGATGCGTGCGGATACGAATATTTCAATTACAATGGCCACCATTCAATTCTTTGCACAAAGCGTAGAGAAAAATGCGAAGAAAAACAAAATAAAAACACCCAAGCAGGTACGTCAATTAGTGAAATTTACCAATGACATCATTACTCGCATGGATGAGGGTCAGAATAAGCTAAACGGCGTTGAGCGAGATATGACTAAGGAAGAGTCTAAAGCCTATGATGCTTATCTTGATATAAAGATTGGAGCAAGGTCTGCCCTTCACTCGTTTGAAAAACGATTGGAGTTATACGAGCGACTTTGGGAAATGCCCTCGGTCTCTACCGGTACTAAGATTGAATGTTTGAATGAGGCCATCAAACTTATCCGGAAGCAATGCGGTAAAAACCTAGAGCCCCGTTGTCCGCACGAATCCCTTATCCGGAAACATCTGAAAGCTATTAGTGGCTATATGAATAAGCTGGAAGAGGAAGGGGAAGCGATATGGCAATTGCACATGGCCGACGAATTGCTCCCGACAGCAAACGCATGGCGGGAAGATTGTGAACTTCCGGCATTGTCCAGAGAGGAGTTTGCCCTCCAAGTAGAATTGCAATCTGTTCATATAGAGACCAAGGAGAAAGAAAACGGCTCCATCCATTACGAACTGGAGCTTTTTTTCCAAGACACGGAAGACACTTTCGCCGGCCACTTCCTATATGCTGATATTGAGGACCATGAGGTGAAGGAGATAACGTTAATGGGATAGTTACATTCTATGTTTGTCCACAAGGATTTGCAAGGTAAAGTCTCTTTACGATACTTTTGGGGCCCGTTCGATTGTAAGCAGGCTCCTTTTTTTGTCGACACCTCCGGCGTATCCGGTTAGGCTGCCATCGCTGCCTACGACACGGTGGCAGGGGATGATGATACTGATCGGGTTATGGCCTACCGCTCCTCCGATCGCTTGCGTAGACATGCTCGGGATACCTTTTTGCCGTGCGATTTCCTCGGCGAGCTCCTTGTAGGTTACGACTTTGCCATAAGGTATTTTGCTCAATAAGTCCCATACCGCAAGTCGGAAAGGCGTATCTTCCAGATGGATAGGAGGGGTGAAGCTGGGAATCTTACCCATGAAATAGCTATCCAGCCACTCTTTGGCTTGCTCGAATATCGGCAGTTCTCTTTCTTGGTGTTCCGCCGATAAAGTGGCGGCAAAATATTTTTGCCCGTCGAACCATAATCCTGTCAGGTGGTCGCCATCGCTGGCTAGGGTTATTTCTCCCAAGGGAGATCGATATTTGTCGGTGTATTGCATGATGTTTATCAAATAAGGGCGTAAGTTAGAAAAATTTTCGAAAGTAGCCAATATCTAAGGACGGAAATGAGATAAGGAATCCTACTTTTATTTATATTTGCATAGTGAAATTTCGTGAACGGATAATACTTCAACATTTTTAAACAATGATAAAATTATGATCTTAAGTAGAAATTTATCAGAGGCGTTCAATGCCCAAGTTAATGCGGAGATGTGGTCTTCGAATTTGTATTTGTCAATGTCCGTGTATTTCCAGAAAGCAGGGTTGAACGGTTTCGCCCATTGGATGAAGAAACAAGCGGCTGAGGAATTGGAGCATGCTCATAAGTTGATCGATTACGCCTTGGATCGTGGCGGCGATATTACGATCGGCCAGATCAACGTGGTTCCGACAGGCTGGGGAAATCCGTTGGAGGTATTCGAGCATGTTTACAAACACGAGTGCTATGTATCAGAGTTGATCGACAAATTGGTTGATATCGCCGAGGCTGATAAGGATCATGCTTCCCGTGATTTCTTGTTCTGGTTCGTACGCGAGCAAGTAGAGGAAGAATCTACGGCTAAAGAGATCGTGGATCAATTGAAGAATTATGGGGAATGCCATTACGCCATTATGGATCATAGATTAGGAAAGAGATAATAAATTTCCGTCGAGAAATATAAAAAGGCTGTATCTTCACCGGACGCAGCCTTTTTTGTCGTATTTTTACCCGGTAAAGTCAGTAAGGAATACTTATAGATAAATAGAAAATATAAATATGAGATTAAGCGATGTATGGTTTACGGCTCTCTCGGAAAACGAGTCAGGGCAAATGATTACCGTTTACGGGCGGGACGAGTTGAATGAGTTCTCCGAATCCGGTAAGTTCAAGGAACGTGTCGAGATCACTTGGAAATACGAGGGAGATGGGAGAGGCCTTCCTTGCGATGACCTTGGCGAGAAAATGGAGGTCGTGGAGGAAGCGCTTCGTAAGGCGATGGAAAAGAAAGACAAGCTGGCTATCCTAACGGGTGTCTATACCGGAGGAGGAGAGAAGGTCTGGGTGTTTTACACACGTACCGTGCGTGTATTCGGCGAACGCTTGAATGAGGCCTTGGCTCCTTTCGAGTTACTGCCCATCTCTATTTATACCGAGATGGATCCGGATTGGGAAGAATATAAGGATATGTATGAGATGAAAGAGTGGGCGGTGGATTGAGATCCTGTGCTTCGAGTTTGGCGTGAAAGGTATCTTTTTGATTGAAATACCTTCTTTTTCACGACACGGCTCTCTGGCTATAAAAGCCGACGAGCGTAAGCGGGGAGCGCGAACAAGCTGCCGCAACCGCTTTTTAACACGATAAGCGTCGCTTTTTAACGAATATATACGTATCAACCTACACATATGGCTGTATCAACTCACACATATAGCAGTGTCAACCCACACATATAGTCGCGTCAAGCTACACATATAGTGGCGTAAGCCTACACATATATAGGCATCGGCCCTCACATGCGGTAGCGTTGGGCATTATTACCGCCTAACGACCGTAAAACATGAACTAGGGTGAATTATTTCGGCTGGAACGAAAGGCCGTTTTTCAGCAAACAGCTATCAAACAGAGAATTGCTGTTTTTTTCTCTCGAATTTGGAAGCGAGACGCACTTGGGTACGGAATAATCGATTCTCCGGGACTTCAGATTACAAGTTGTCAAAAAGACAAATGGGCCACTTGTATCTATAGTTCCTCTGCCATTTCCCGATAACCATCGGGGGAGAGACGGTTAATGTATATTAAGACTGTCACTCATCTTTTCATCAAGATGGATGAAAATCTCGGTGGATGTGCTTTCTATGTTGACGACATTAAAATACGTAAGAACTGCACTTGGTAGTACTATCTGAGCTAATGTATAAAGTTGATTCGTTTCCATAGAGCAAAGGTAGAGATTTTAAATAGATGAAAATAATTATCCCCACCAATTATCGACAGATCCTATAAAAACTCTATTTCTCCAATAATTATACATTTGGCTTATAATTAATCGAATTTAACAACATGACTTTTCGGAAGAAAAGCTTGCCTACGGAATTTCTTTTTGAAATTCTCGCCTGTTTTTGTATATCCTAGGTGATAAAAATGGAAGGTGTGGCAAATTGATATTATCGACATTTGCCACACCTCCCCTTATCACTTACGAAAACTATTCTTCTTTTTACCGGCTCATCAAGAAAGATTTGAATCCCTCGAAATCTTTTGCCAGCTCGATGCTTTGCTTGGTTCCTTCCATGAAGGCTTTCAGTTTCGCCGGGATCTCGATATCTGCCTCCAATATCTTATCGACCGTTCCTTTGAATTTGGCGGGATGGGCGGTCTCGAGGAATAGACCCGTCTCGGTCTCGCTTAGGTCGCTGTCTAGTAATCCTTGGTAGCCACAGGCTCCGTGCGGGTCGAGGATATATCCCGTCTCTTTATAGACGGCTCGCATCGTAGAGGCGATTTCCTCGTCCGTATAGCGATGTCCGGAGATCAGTGCGCATATTTCTTTATGAGGATCATTGAATGCGCCGAATAGGTCGATGATACGGGCGAAATTACTCGGATCGCCTACATCCATGGCGTTCGCTAGGGTGGCGACTGATGGGCGGGGTGTATAAGTTCCTGTATTCAGGTATTCCAAGAATACGTCGTTACGGTTGTTTGCCGCTACGAAACGCTTGATAGGGAGCCCCATCCAATAGGCGAACAATCCGGCGGTGATGTTTCCGAAATTACCGCTCGGCACGCAAACGACCAGCTCGTCCGCTTTTCCCAGCTTGTCCAGCTGAGCGTAAGCGTTGAAATAGTAGAACGATTGGGGCAAGAAACGGGCTACGTTGATGGAGTTCGCCGAGGTCAGTTTCATATGACGGTTTAATTCCTCGTCGATAAAGGCGGATTTAACCAGCGCTTGGCAATCGTCGAACGTGCCGTCTATCTCCAATGCCGTGATGTTTTGTCCTAATGTCGTGAACTGGCATTCCTGTATCGGGCTGACCTTTCCCTTGGGATAAAGCACATACACGTGAATGCCCGGAACGCCTAGGAATCCGTTGGCGACGGCGCTTCCCGTATCGCCGGAAGTAGCTACCAATACGTTTACTTGCTTCAATCCCTCTTTCTTTATGAAATAACCGAGCAGACGAGCCATGAAGCGCCCTCCTACATCCTTAAAGGCCAATGTAGGCCCGTGAAATAACTCTAAGCTATAGATATTATCCTTTACGGGTACCACCGGGGTCTCGAAGGAGAGCGTATCTTTTACGATACCGTCCAATACCTCCGGCTCGATGTCTTCCCCGAAGAACATCTGAGCTACCGTGCAGGCGATCTCGTGGAAGGACTGGTTCTTCATGTTGGCTATCACCTCCTCGTCCAAGGAGTCGATATACTCGGGCATATATAATCCCTTATCGCCGGCCAGACCTTTTACGACGGCCTCTTCTAGGCTGGCTACAGGGGCTTGTTTGTTTGTGCTGTAATATTTCATGCTCTAATCGTTTAGAAATTCTTTTATAAATTGATCTTTTTCCAGTATGCCATATTTGCCGTTTGATACGGAGAACTCATCAAATGTGGTAACGGAGTCGGGTTGCTCGCCCGGCTTGTAAATCAGGAATGGAACCGGGGTATTCGTATGCGTACGTATGGAGCAAGGAGTGGGGTGGTCCGGAAGGATAGCGATTGCTACCGGCTCGTCCCATTTTTGCGTTTCCTCGTAGATGATACGTACGGCACGGTTGTCCAGATACTCTATCGTCTTGATCTTTAGGTCTACGTCTCCCTCATGCCCGGCCTCGTCGCTAGCCTCGATATGCAGGTAGACGAAGTCGTTTGTCTTGAGGGCCTCAAGGGCGGCGTGCGCTTTTCCCTCGTAGTTCGTGTCGTATAATCCGGTAGCTCCCTCTACGTGAAGCACCTCGAGGCCGGCGTAAACGCCGATTCCCCGGATGAGATCGACGGCGGAGATCACGGAGCCTTTCCCGAAGCCGTACATCTCCCGCATCGTTCGCATGGCCGGACGGTAACCCGGAGACCAAGGCCAGATACTGTTCGCCGGATCTTTCCCCGCTGCCATACGTTTGAGGTTCACCGGGTGATCCTTTAAGATCTCTTGGGACTTAAGGATTAATTCGTTTAATAAATCGGCGGTCTCTCGTGCTTCCGGAACTTCCGGTTTTATCATTAAAGGCCGGAAAGGATGGAGGGGTACGTCGTGTGGTGGCGTGCAATCCAGACGCTTATCGCCTCCTTTGATTACCAATAGGTGGCGGTAGGAGACACCCGTATAGAACTTGACATGGTCGGAGCCTAATCGCTCGTTCAGGCATTGGATCAACTCGTCCGCTTCCTCCGTGGAGATATGGCCGGAAGAGTGATTCTTCAAGATGTCGCCTTCTACGCAGATTAAGTTACAACGCATCGCCATCTCGCCGGGTTGCAGGGCGACGCCTATACTGGCGGCTTCCAATACACCCCGTCCCTCGTATACGGAGGGCAGGTCATAGCCTAATACCGCCATGTTCGCGACCTCGCTACCGGGATGGAAACCATCCGCTACGGTTTTCATCTGCCCGGTTACTCCCAGTTCCGCCAATTTATCCATATAAGGAGTCTTGGCGTATTGCATCGGGGTCTTGCCTCCCAGAGCCTCTATCGGCTCGTCGGCCATTCCATCGCCTAAAATGATAATGTGCTTCATACCTATCGAATATTAGCAATGGATATGATGTCGGCGAATACGCCTGCGGCTGTCACGTCGGCTCCGGCACCATATCCCTTGATGATCATTGGATATTCATGATATCTCTCGGTGGAGATCATGATAATATTGTTGCTGCCCTCCAGTTCATAGAACGGATGGTGGCTGTCTACGGCTTGTAGGCCTACCTCGCAAGCGCCGTTCTCCATCTTCGCCACGAAACGGAAGCGTTTGCCTTCCGCTTCCAGTAGCTGGCGTTTCTCCTCGAAACCGGCATCTGTATCCTTGATATTCTTCCAGAAGTCCTCAAGGGAACCCTCGAAGTACTTTTCCGGGATGAACAGGTTCCGTTTTACGTCGGCTTGCTCCACCGGATAACCGGCCTCACGGGCCAAGATAACCAGCTTACGGATTACGTCTTTGCCGCTAAGGTCGATACGTGGGTCCGGCTCGGCGTATCCGGCTTCCTTTGCCATATGGATCGCCTCGCTGAAAGGGATATCGGCGCTGATCGTATTAAAGATATAATTCAGCGTACCGGAAAGTACGGCCTCCAGTTTCAATATATGGTCGCCGCTATTGATCAAGTCGTTCATCGTATTGATGATCGGGAGGCCGGCGCCTACGTTCGTCTCGAACAAGAACTTGATGTCGCGGTGGCGGGCGGTCTCCTTTAGCTTGGTATAATTATCGTAGGAGGAGGAGGCCGCTTCTTTATTAGCCGCCACGACGGATACGTTATTGTTCATCAACGTCTCGTAAAGAGCCGCCACGTCCGGGCTTGCCGTGCAATCCACGAATACGGAGTTGAAGATATTCATCTTTACGATCTCTTCGCACAGATGCTCCGGGTTGCTCTCTTCCCCGTTCTCCTTCAGCTCCTCCAGATAATTGTCGAGGTTGATCCCTTCCCGGCATAAAAGGGCTTTCTTGGAGTTTGAGATACCTACGACATTCAGCTTCAAGCCGTTTTGCCGCATCAGTTTCGGTTGCTGGATGCGTATCTGTTCCAATAAATTGCCGCCTACGGTTCCTACGCCGGCGATGAAAAGGTTCAATACCTTATATTCGGATAGGAAAAAAGAGTCATGAATGGAGTTCAACGCCTTGCGAAGGTATTTATGCTTGATAACGAAAGAGATATTCGTCTCGGAAGCGCCTTGGGCGCAAGCGATCACGCTGATGCCCGCACGTCCCAGCGTACCGAACAGCTTACCGGCGATACCCGGGGTACGTTTCATGTTCTCGCCTACGATAGCGACGGTAGCCAGATCCTTCTCCGCTACGGTATCGTTCATATCACCCTGCGCACGTTCCAAGGCGAACTCGTCGTTCAATACTTGTACGGCCAAATCAGCGTCGGCGTTACGTACGGCGAAAGTCGTGTTGTTCTCGGAGCTGGCCTGCGATACCATAAATACGCTGATGCCATTCTTGGCGAGCGTCTTAAAGATCCGGTAGTTCACGCCGATCACGCCCACCATACCTAAACCTTGTACCGTGATCAAACAGGTATCGTTGATGGAGGAGATACCCTTGATGATGGCCTTGCCTTCCTCTTTCACCCGCTCTTTCGAGATATAGGTTCCGGGAGCGGTCGGGTTGAAGGTATTCAAGATACGGATCGGGATATTCTTATGATAAACCGGATAGATCGTCGGCGGATAGATTACTTTCGCCCCGAAGTTACACAACTCCATCGCCTCCGTGAAAGTAAGCCGGTCGATTACGTAGGCGGAGCTGATCACACGGGGATCAGCGGTCATGAAACCATCCACGTCCGTCCATATCTCCAAGGTGTTAGCGTCTAAGGCGGTCGCCAAGATGGAGGCGGTATAATCCGATCCCCCTCGTCCGAGGTTCGTAACCTCTCCGGTTTCCGTACTGGAAGAGATGAACCCGGGCACCAAGGAAACCTTGGGCAGCGGCGAGAAGGTCTCTTTTATGAGCTTGTTGGTCAAGTCGAAATCCACGATATGCTTGTTGAATTGCTTGACTGTCTTGATATATTTGCGTGAGTCGAACAACTTAGCGTCCTTGATCACGTTCGAGACGATCAAGGAAGATAGGCGCTCGCCATAACTTACGATCGTATCGGATGTCTTGGCGGATAAATCGTTAATCAAATAAACACCTTTGAAAATATTGCTCAATTCATCCAGTAAAGCCATCACTTTCTTCTGGACATCCATGCGTACCTCCTTGTCCTCTATCACTCCCTCGATCACGTCCAGATGGCGGGCGATGATCTCCGATAATTCTTTCTCGTAGGCAAGGTCGCCTTTAGAAGCCATGGTAGAAGTGGCCAGTAATTTATCGGTGATGCCCCCTAAGGCGGAGACAACCACGATTACGGGCTCTTCGATAGCCTCTACTATTTTCTTTACACTTAAGATACTATTCACGGAACCTACGGATGTTCCGCCGAATTTTAATACTTTCATCGATATGTATTTTTAATGGTTCATCGAGGATTGACAATCAAAAAAAGGCTTTTTCATGATTAGCAACCGACAATAACCGATTGATTAAACTTATTTATGTAAAAGGAGAAATAAAAAAGGATGCAATACGAGATTGCGACATAGCGTGACGTGGTCTACGCAAATGCTTATTAATAGATTCTAACCCCCCAAGGGGTCATCAATGCCCATGTATAATATGAGGACTCTACACTCATCATTGATTTTGTATGCTACTTATTCTTTTATATTATGGGGGCAATATTACGCATTATTTTTCATATTGCAAGCGTTTTTGCTAAAAGATTGACTATTTTGTTGTTCAAGGTCCGCCCGGCTCTTGCTTTGGGTCACTAAATAGACGCCGGAGAAAACAAGTGCGGCCGATACTAGTTTCGTTACGCTAAAACTATCCTGACCGATGAATACGGCGATAAAGGAAGCTACGATCGGTTGGATATAATTGTACATGCTGACGGTAGTCGGGCGGATTCGCTTTAAGGCCAGCGGTATTAATAAATAGGGTACGAACGTGGCCCCGAATAGCACGAAGAAAATGGCTCCCAGCTCTTGGCCGTCGAAGACCTCTTTATGGAAAGCCGGGGTATTCCAGATGGATTCGATAGCGAAAGGCAGGGTAATCAGCGTGGAGAACAGGAACATCCATTTCATCATCGTGACGGATGAGTACTTGAGTGTTAGTGGCTTGGATACTACCAAATAGATCGAGTACATGAATCCGCTAACCGTAATCAAGAGGTTTCCCCCTAGACTGCTCGCTTGATTGGAACCTTGCGTGGATTGTAGTATTAAGGAGATCGCCCCGCATATGCCAAGCAGTACCCCGAACGTTTTCATCCGTGTGATAGGTTCCTTTAGGATCAGGGCCGCCAAGATCATGACAAAGATGGGGACGGCGGTCGCTATGATGGAAGCGTCTACCGGCGACGTGGTATTCAATCCCCAGATAAACAGCCCTTGGTTCAAGCCTACTCCGCAAAGGGCGCAAAGGCATAGAAGTCCCAAGTCCTTCAACGGCACTTTCTCATAGGGAACGAATAGGGAGGTGATCCAGAACATCACGCAAGCGAAGCTCATCCGCATACTGGTTAACGCCTCGGGTTGCACATGCTCGGGGAGTAGATATTTGGATACGGGCATATTAATGGCGAACAGGATGTTGGCCGCTAAAATAAGGAGATGCCCCTTTAGCTTTTCTTGATTCATCATAAGTACGATCCTAGATTGGTATAATATAATGTATACAGGCTTATGTTTTGGTGAGCAAAGGTCTTACTTTTTTTTGTAAATAAGAAATGATCCGTTAGTAAAGTGTTTTACATACGGATCATTGTCTGTTTAGTCAAGGAAGCATCCCGTTTTTATTACGATGAAACGGCCGCTCCTCCCATGATATCCAGCAATTCGTTGGTGATGGCTTGCTGGCGGGTTTTATTATATTGCAAAGTTAATTGTTGGATTAAATCGTTTGCGTTGTCGTTGGCGGTCTGCATGGCCATCATACGGGCGGCGTGCTCGGCGGTCGAGGTGTCGAGTAGGATCGTATAGATGGTTAGGTTCAGCAATTTCGGGAAAAGCCGGTTACGCAACTCTTCCGCCGAGGGCTCAAGGATGTAGTCGGTGGCCGTTTCCGCCGCTTCCGTATCCGAGAGGGAAAGGGGAAGATACGTCTTGTGGGTTACGACTTGTGTCGCCATGTTCTTGAAATGGTGATACAGTAATTCCACCCGGTCCGCTTTACCCGTGACGAACAGCTCCATGAGACGGTTCGCCAAGGATACGGCGCTTTCATAAGACGGCTTTTCGCCGATCGTGACGAAATCTGTGTCGAAGCTATACCCCGCTTTATGAAGCTCATCCGCTATTTTCTTGCCGATAGGGTAGAGGCGTACCTCTATTTGCTGGTTCTTATAAGTCTGGATCGTGGCGGATAACTCTTTCCATATATTGGCATTGAATGTCCCGCATAAACCCGTGCTCGAGGCGAATACGGCGATAGCCACCTTGCTCACCTTACGCTGTTCGGTGTAAGGTGAGTCTAGGTCGCATTCCGCCGAAAGAAGACCGTTTAAGATAGCGGATAGTTTATTAGCATATGTAAGTGTGTGCTCGGTTTGCGTCTGGGCATGATGAAGCTTGGCCGACGATACCATTTTCATGGCGGCGGTGATCTTCTGCGTGCTCCGTATAGAGGCGATCCGGACTTTTATTTCTTTCAATGAACCCATAGCTCCTTCGCTGTTTTTTCCAATATGCCTCGTATCTCATCATTGATAACGCCGGTCTTTAAGACATCCAGTACGTCCCGTTGATGAGAGGTCCGTAATTCTTGCAAGAACCTTGCCTCGAACTCATGCACCTTGTCCAATGGAACCTCTTTCAGCAGACCTTGCGTTCCGCAATAAAGGATCGAGATTTGCTCTTCCACCGGCATCGGGCTATATTGAGGCTGTATCAGTAACTGGGTATTCTTCTGCCCCTTATCGATCGTGAAAGCGGTGACGGCATCCATCTCGCCCCCGAACTTGGAGAATGATTCCAATTCACGGAACTGAGCCTGATCGATTTTCAAGGTACCCGCTACCTTTTTCATCGCCTTTAATTGCGCGTTACCGCCTACACGGGAAACAGAGATTCCGACGTTGATAGCCGGGCGGTTCCCTTGGTTGAATAAATCGGTCTCAAGGAATATCTGTCCGTCGGTGATAGAGATCACGTTGGTCGGGATATAAGCCGATACGTCTCCCGCCTGAGTCTCGATGATCGGTAAAGCGGTCAAGGAGCCACCGCCTTTCACCTTGTCTCTCATGCTTTCGGGGAGATCGTTCATCTCACGGGCTACCTCCGGCTGGTTGATGATCTTGGCGGCACGTTCCAATAGGCGGGAGTGCAGGTAAAAGATATCACCCGGGTACGCCTCACGTCCGGAAGGACGGCGAAGGATCAAGGAAACCTCACGGTAGGCGACCGCCTGTTTGGACAGATCGTCGTAGACCACCAAGGCGTGTCGTCCGCTATCCCGGAAATACTCTCCGATGGCCGCTCCGGCGAACGGGGCGAAATATTGCATGGCTGCCGGGTCGGAGGCGGTCGCACTTACGACAATCGTATAGTCCATGGCGCCTTTCTCTTGCAAGGTGTTCACCAAGGCCGCTACCGTGGAACCCTTTTGCCCGATCGCCACGTAAATACAGTAAACCGGGTTCCCTGCCTCGTAGTTGCTACGTTGGTTGATGATGGTATCGATAGCGATCGAGGTCTTTCCCGTCTGCCGGTCGCCGATGATCAACTCACGTTGTCCCCTTCCGATAGGGATCATAGCGTCTACGGCCTTGATACCGGTTTGCAAAGGCTCGTTTACCGGCTGACGGAAGATCACACCCGGAGCCTTGCGCTCAAGCGGCATCTCGCAAGTCTCACCAAGGATCTCGCCTTTCCCATCGATCGGGTTTCCCAACGGGTCGATCACACGCCCGATCATCCCCTCGCTGACATCGATAGAGGCGATGCGGCCCGTGCGTTTTACGGTGTCGCCCTCCTTGATTCGGTCGGTCGGACCTAAAAGGACGGCGCCTACATTATCTTCCTCCAAGTTCATCACGATCGCTTCCATCCCGTTATCGAATTGAAGCAACTCGTTCGCCTCCGCATTATCCAGCCCGTAGATGCGGGCCACGCCGTCACTCACCTGCAATACGGTCCCGACCTCCTCCAGCTTGATGCTGGTATGGATTCCTTCCAATTGCTGGCGCAGGATGGAGGAGACTTCACTCACTTTTATCTGTTCTGTCATACTTCTTCTTTTTTATCTGTTTTCGAGTAGCCCGGTACGGATATCCCGTAGTTGCGTCGCATAGCTGGCGTCTATCCGGTAATTGCCGATGCGTAGGCGGAAGCCCCCGATTAGTTCCGGTTCCACATGGCCGGAGAACTCGATCGTGCATCCCGTCTCTTTCCGCAGCTTGTCTTGCAGGTGAGACTTGACCGCATCGTCTACCGTTACGGCCGTGTCGAATCGTACCCGGGTAATCTTCTTCTCTTTCCGGTACAAATGGATATAAATGTATGCGATGAAGGGCAGTAACGTCTCCCGTTTATGGGCTAATACCAGATTGATAAAACGTGTATATAGCTCGCATACCTCGATACCTCCCGCCGCCGTAAGCAATTTCACTTTCTCCGGTACGGAAACGATCGGGTTGCTCAAGGCGCCCCTAAGCTCCGGCTCCATCGAGAAGCTGTCCGCCAACATCTTCATATCATCATATACCCGGCTTTCCTGTTCCTTGTCTTTCGCTAGGGAGAAAAGCGCTTTGGCATACCGGGAAGAAATAGTTCCTATATCCATACCTTACGATTTACTAAACGATACCTCATCCAGCAGCCGGTCGATCATCTGTTGTTGTTCCTTATCCCGGCCGATTTTCTCTTTCATTACTTTCTCTGCGATAGCGATAGACAGATCCGCTATCTCCGAGCGGACTTCGCGAATAGCTTTCTCTTTTTCTTCGCGGATACGCCGGGTAGCCTCCTCTATCTGCAGATGTGCCTCGGAGACGGCCTTTTTACGTGCCTCCTCGATGATCCGCTCCTTTTCGGCAAAGGCTTCCTTCAGGACGGCGTTTTGCTTTTCCTTGGCCTCGGCTAGCATCTTCTCGCCCTCGGCTTGGATATGGGCAAGTCGCTCATTCGCCTGACGTGCCGTCTCTAAGGAATTGTCAATGTAAGCTTTCCGTTGTTCGATTGCCTTGACGATCACGGGAAAACCGTATTTGGAAAGGATCACGAAGACAATCCCGAATGAAACGATCATCCAGAATAGAAGCCCTGAATCCGGTGTTAATAAAGACATAGTTTGTTACTTTTTTATTGGAACAACGCTAAGAAACATACGACAATAGCGAACAATGCCACACCTTCTACCAACGCTCCCATAATCAACATCGAGGTACGGATCTCTCCTGCGGCCGACGGCTGGCGTCCAATAGCTTCAACGGCACCTTTACCGATCAATCCGATTCCGATACCTGCGCCTATGGCGGCGAATCCCGCTCCTATAGTGGCTCCCATCTTCGCTACGCCCATCCCGGCTGCCGCTTGTAATAAAATAGTCGATAACATAGTGTTTAATTTTAAATTAGTAACCTTAATAATATAATTCTAATACCTTAATTTCTTTGGATTTATTCCCTTACCTTGGCCAATCCGATATAGTTGGCCGACAGCAGGGTGAAAATATAAGCTTGCAAGCAAGCTACTAACAATTCCAGACAGTTCATGAACGCACAGAACAAGACGGATACGATCGTCATACCGAAATTCACGGCTACTCCCATCGTCGCCGTTATGAATATCAAACAGGTTAGCGCCAAGATAATCGTATGGCCCGCCATGATGTTGGCGAACAGACGGATCATCAATGCGAACGGCTTGGTGAATACCCCGAAGAACTCCACGAACGGCATGATCGGCAAGGGCAGTTTCAAGTAGATCGGCGCTTTGGGCCAAAAGATCTCTTTCCAGTACGCTTTCGTGGCGAACAGGTTGACCGCTATAAACGTACAAAGTGCCAATATGCCTGTTACCGCTATATTTCCTGTAATATTAGCGCCTCCCGGGAAAATAGGTATGATTCCGATCAGGTTGTTGATCAAGATAAAGAAAAATACCGTCAGCAAATAGGACGAGAACGGCTTATATTCTTTTCCGATCGCCTCTTTGATCACCCCGTCTTGTATGTAGGAGATGGCCATTTCCATCAATCCGATAAATCCGCCCGGCGCCTCGTTCGGGTGCTTTTTATACCAATGGGCGGTTCGGAGAACGATGAAAAGCAAGAGACCGCAACTGAGGAACAGTCCGCAAACATTCTTGGTCAATGAGAAATCCATCGGGCGAACCTCTTCTCCGGCACTGTTCTTCTCAACAACCTTTCCCGCATGCTCACCTTCCCCGGCGATATAATAATTGTGATGCGTCCGGCCTTGATGTAGATGGGATGACAGGAATAAATCCCATCCTCTTTCCTCGCTTTTTACCAAGATAGGCAGGGGAATCGCAATCTCTTGTCCGTTCCATTCCGTGATATGCCATGTATAGGCGTCTTGAATGTGGGAGAAGACGATATCCTGCACGTCTATCTCGCCGGACGCCGCTTTTGCCGGAGTGAGAAAGCTGAGCCACATCCAGAAAGCGATCCATATGTATTTGTTATCTTTGATTGTACTCATCATCCTTTTCCCTTTTCTCTCTTTTCATTCTTTTCTTTTCAAACAGATATAAAATGTAAGTCTCCAGTCCGAGGTAAATGAAATAGAATAACATCAACGTGAAACCAAATGTCTTTAATTGTTGCCCGACAAACGCCGCGTACATCCATAAGAAGACGAAAGCGAGCGTGAACTTACACAACCGGACTAGCATGTACATGGTTACGGTCACATCTCCGTTTTTCCTTTTTACCCGGTCTAGGAAGAAAGTCATCGCCATGGCCATGACCCAGTAAAAGAAGGGAATGGACGGATACCACGAGAAATAGTGTTCCGGCCAGATGGTATATAATAAACCACCCAATGAAACGCCTATTGCCACGTTGATAAACGTGATCAAACCCATTAACCTCATTTTTAATCTGCCATTCATTGTCGTATGTTTTTATTCGACGCAAACGGATAGGATGTCGTCTTTTACCTCTACGAATCCGCTTTGTATCGTTTGTTCTTGTCTTTTGCCGTTTGCCTCGAACCGGATCGTACCCGCCTTCAACGCTGCTATCAATGGGGCGTGATGAGGCAAGATATCGAATGAACCGGCAACTCCCGGGAATGAGACAGATTCGGTCTCGCCTTCGAAAAGAATGCCGTCCGGTGATACAATTTCCAGTTTCATATCGATTAATTTGCTTGTTCTTTCAGTTGCTTGGCCTTCTCCAAGACATCCTCGATGGTTCCTACGTTTAAGAATGCCTGTTCGGGTATGTCATCCGTTTCCCCGTCCATGATCATCTTGAATCCCCGGATCGTATCCTCTATAGAGACCATGACACCGGGTACACCGGTGAATTGCTCGGCTACGGAGAAAGGCTGGGATAAGAAACGTTGTACACGGCGGGCCCGGTTGACCGTTAGCCTGTCCTCGTCGGAAAGTTCTTCCATACCGAGGATGGATATGATATCTTGAAGTTCCTTGTTCCGTTGCAGGATTTGTTTTACCCGTTGCGCTGTGTCGTAATGCTCCTTGCCTACGATCAGCGGATCAAGGATGCGGGATGTAGATTCCAGCGGGTCTACGGCCGGATAGATACCGAGTTCCGTGATCTTGCGGCTGAGGACGGTTGTCGCGTCCAAGTGCGTAAAGGTAGTCGCCGGAGCCGGGTCCGTCAAGTCATCGGCAGGAACATACACCGCCTGTACGGAGGTGATGGAGCCCTTCTTGGTTGAAGTGATACGCTCTTGCATAGCTCCCATTTCCGTGGCCAATGTCGGTTGGTAACCTACGGCGGAAGGCATACGCCCCAGCAAGGCGGAAACCTCGGAACCGGCTTGGGTGAAACGGAAGATAT
>OHAT01001314.1_pt1 | contig 22077 bp, 31 predicted proteins | sample 1577141 | NCBI WGS metagenome assembly OHAT01 (sample SAMEA3541578, study PRJEB24748) | human gut metagenome | biome: human gut; feature: human-associated habitat; material: faeces | place: China | collected 2012 | reverse complement strand
GACACCGGCAAAGGTTCCCTTATGTGCCACCTTAGAGGAAACATGCTTGGTAAATCCTCGGGCATGCAAAAGATAACACACTGCATCACTCCAGGGAATCCTGGGCTCTGTATCCTCTCCCCAGTCGAAATCATCCTGATAAATCTGTGCCGCGATATTCTTTGCTGCTTCCGCTCGTTTCTGGTATGCCTCCATATAGGCAGTGTATTGATCATCATTCAGGCTCAACAGTTTTTCCGCGAATGCCGTCGCCTCATCCATCTCCATTTGAAGAATTTCGGAATAAAGGCCAGCATCAACCCCTTTTTTCTGAAGGGCGAGCATTGCATTCCCGTATCGTTCAATCTCTTGAATATCCTTATCCAGGTTCAGAAGACGGGTTTCTCCCTTATAATCCTTCTCAAAAAGGTTGTCTCCAGACAATTTAGAAGCCAAGGAATCACGATCACTTTTCAGGTCATCCAAAGCGCTCTGATACTCATCTTCCATTTCCTCAAGAGCATCAATGGCGCTCTGTAATTCTTCCTTTTGAACCTCTTCCTGCTTTTTTAGCTGCTTCTCATTCCAATCTTCTTTGAGCTCGGCTATCTCGTCCAAGATATCCTGTCGTTCATCAACTTCTGCCTCTTCCAGCCGTTCATACTTTTCTGCCAGACTTTTTTCATAGTCCGCAAGTTCCTTTTCATCTGCCCGCTTCTGCGCTGCGGCCTCAATCTCCGCAATCTTGTCATAAAGTTTAGAGGTTTCTTTTAGGACTACATCAGCAAGCTTGCCTGCGGCCGCCTGGGCTTTTTTCGCCTTGTCATTTAAGCCAAGTACCAAACCATCAACGGATTTCTCACCAATCCAGCGAAACGCCTTAGAAGGAGAATGGATGTCCAACGCATTCTTTGCCGCAGCGAGTGCACTCTTCGCCATATTGGATGCTGCACTAATCGCCTGGCTTGCCCCTGCATTGATACCCGCAGCAACACCGGAAGCAATCGCCAACCCGACACTTTTTGCAGAACCAGAGGCACCAGTTGCGGAGGAAAGAACCGCAGTAGTAACAAGGTTATTCAGCGCAGAAACAACATCAGGCGTCCCAGAGGATATCCCGGAAGATATTTGTTCGACGATCTTAGCACTAATCAAAGTCGAAGAAGCTGTAGCACCCAGGGCAGCTTGAACGCTGCCATCAATCATTCCGGAAAAAGCTGTGCTTAGAAGTCCACTGGAAGAGGTAATTGCTCCCGCCGCAGAATTGACAGCTGTTTCACCAACTGTTCCTGCCCCAGATGCAGCAGATTCCCCAGAAGAAATCGAGTTTTGAACGGCAAACCCCATAACTGCAGCCAGCTGTGGAGACATAAAAGTTAATTCTCCAGTTGCTGTGTCTGCAATCGTTGTCCCAATTCCCCCATTTTGGGCCGCTGCTTTCCCAGAAGCTGTGGAATCATTGACAAATTTGGTTGTAGCTTGCTGCCCTTGTGCCGTAGACCCAGATACACTCGAAACGATACCTTGCGTCAAAACTTGGCCAATTTCTGGACCATTCGTCTGCGCTGATTGCTTCCCTGCTTCACCCGCTTGATCTGCAACTTGCTTAGTTGCAGCCGAAACTACTTGTCCATTTTCCAAAATGGAATTTCCCATGAGGAAATCCCATGCATCCGCGTCAGTTGCCATTTCGAAGCCCATGGCCTGAACAACCTGTCTGGCACTTTCAATAACCTGGCGGATACTCTCCGGCAATACAGCGGCATTTGATAGAGCACCATTTGAAAGAAATTGAGGAATCTCAGCACCTGTCTGTGTAAATTGCTCCAGCTGCGATTGGAATATAGTTTGCATGCTCTGGAGCGCTGCGATCTGTGTTCTTTTCGCATCTTCTCCTAAAGTGCTCCAAGATTTCGCTGTAGAATCGGCGAAGGTTTTGAACGCAGCTGCCATATCTTCGGTTGCTTGGTCAACCTGGGCTTTGTTATCCCCTGTGAACTTAACTATATCCGACTGCAATGTAGCGAGAGCGTTTCTAAGTTCTGTTGGATCTGCTGCCGCCAACGCATCCTCGTAAGCAAGGATAACTTCCTGGTTATCAAGCATTGCTTGAGTAGTTTCCACAACTGCGTCTTTTGCTCTCTCAACTTTTTCTTTTGCATCGTTAATGGCCGTCGCGGAATGCTCATTTTGTCCAGCTACAGAATTTTGAACCCTTCCAAGCTCAATTTGGGCATCCTGGAGGTTTTTCACTGCATCGACATTGTTTTGCACTAATTCTTGCTGACTTGCAAGGGCCTCCTCATACTGCCCCTGCATAGCGTTCAAAGTTGCTTCCTTCTCCTTTTGGAAAAGCATATCTTTAATATTGTCAGCAAGTTTAACGTAGCTTTCCCCTTCTCGCTCGTGCATTTCAATTGCACCGGGGATAACATTATTTATTAAGTTCGCAAGGGCATTCGCTCTGTCTTCTTGTCCTTTTTCTACTTTTCCATTCGCATCGGTAAGTCTATCTAACTCAGCAATATAATCTTCTGTCTTGTCGATCTCAGCGTCTACTTTGCCAAGATTTTCTGCTGTGGTCTGTGCAAGCTCTTCCTTTTTTTGCTTCTGTTCCTCAATCCTATCATTGAGGTCGCTCATGGCGTCGTTAAGCTGCGCTTGGCTATCCGATGCGTCATCAGTTACTGCGTTGTAAATAACAAATGCGCCGGCAATAGCCGTGACCGCAGCGAGAGCGGCCCCCCAGGGAGTTAATGCCATTACCGCATTGTAGGCCGTTTGAATGGCCGTTCCCGCCTTGGTGACCATACTAAGCGCCTTTACTGCTTCGGCGCCCGCTTTAACCCCTGTAACAAATTTGGAAATATCGCTGATAAGTAGCGCAGCCTTAAATACTCCAATTGAAACTGCCGCAGAGGCAAGAATAGCGACAAAAGTTTTAACCGCATTGACAGCCTGGGTAAAATCAAAGTTTTGGATAAACTCCAACGCTGCGTCCGCAATGTCAGACAACGCCGGTTTGATTTGCTCGTAGATAGAGATGGCAAGATTTTGGGCCTCAGTCTTGACCATCTGTGTTTTGTGCTCCAGCGTATCAGCCATTGTGCTGTACGCTTTCTCTGTGGTCCCTGCGCTATTCTGTAACTTCTCCAGGTTGTCGTTAAAGGTGTCAAGGCCCTGGGACACAATAGCGTTTGCAGCTTTGCCAGCTTCGGCGCTCCCCCAAAGATTCATAAGGGCTTCTGCGCTGCCATCAACATGATCAGAAAGAACCTCAATCACATCGCCAAGGCTCTTTCCTTCCTTCATTAAGGTGCCGAAACTCTTTCCGGTTTCTTTCTTGAGGATCTTCCCAACTTCGCTGCCGGTGTCGCCAAGCTCATTCAGCATGGAAGAAATATAGGTTGTGGATTCTTCTGTGCTGATACCTGCCTTTGTTAGGCTGACATAGGCAGATTCAAGGTTGCCCAGATTGACATTATAGGCGGAAGCTGTACTAATCGCTTTGCCCATTGCGCTGGCAAGCTGGTCAATCGTAGTAACACCAAGGTTTTGCGTCTGAATCAGGCTGTCCGAAATTGATTCAGCATCGGAAGCACTCATCCCATACGCATTGATGGTGGTTGTGAGGACAGAAAGCGCAGATTCTGCATCTGTGAATCCTGCTGTGGCAAGTCGGGTTGCATCCCCAACCAGTGAAACTGCATTCGCAGTGTCTCCGGTTGCGGAAATGGCGTTGTAAACCGCCCCAGACAATTCACTTGCGGACACCCCCATCTCCGAAGACAAGTTTTGGATAGAACTTCGCATGTCTTCGACGGACATCTGTGAAGTGTCCATGATGGTTTCAACTTGGGCAAAAGCAGATTCAAATTCTATCCCGATCTTACTTACCGCGACAAGGGCTCCAGCGGATGCAGTTGCGACAGCAGCAAGGGCTTTTACGATCCCATTCAATGCTGTTGTTGCAACAGAATTTAGTTTTTGATAATCCTTTGTAGTAAGTTGTGCATTTTTTTGAATTCCAGAAAACGATTTTTTTGCCTGACTTGCTGCCTTCCCAGCAGCTTTGTCTAAATCTGAAAGAAATTCTTGATAGTCACCATTAATTTCAATGGTTACAGAACCATCTGCCGCCATGGGTTACACCACCTTCTCAGTGGGCCCATCGGCATCTCTGGCACTACTTGGACCGTTCTATTTTAATTTCAAACCAGCGCCCACAATTTCTACCTTTGCAACGTAGAAACAACCCTTCACAAGAAGCGTTTTCACTTCGTAACACTGGCATTTCGTACCCGCACATAGGGCATCTGATTTTAGTTAGACCCTTTTTCCACATGCTTCTGGGCCTCCTGATACCGTTTCCGCACCTTTTCGATCAATGCCGCGTCTCTCTCTTCGACAGTCTGTACTTCTCTCCTTCGATCATCTTTAATCGCATAGAGAGCCCGCATTTTTTTATAGTGTTTCTTTTCCTCTTTACTCATTTTGGAAATGTCGGCTGTGCGATATCGTATGCGCTGCATGAAAAGTGTCTCAGAAGGAAGATTGAATAAAAGACGACGAAAAGCCCACCAGTGCAAATCATCCTTAGATAGGTCTATCCCATACGTCGATAGAAAGGAGGCAAGGATTACCTCTGAATCAATTTCAAAGTCATATACCCTGCCTCCTTTCTTTTTTGCTTGTTCCTGCGTTTCCTCTTTGCTTTCTTCCCCACGGAAAAACCACAACATCGCGTCGAACGCCGCGGATATATTGGAAGGAATTCCGCTTGGGTAAAACAAATTTAAGAGGCCTACAACATCTGGATTTTCTTCTTTCAGAATCTCAAGTTCGATAGAAATCCCAACGCGGAAACTTGGGTTAATTGGGAAGAGTTGTCCGTCTACATCTACGCTGGTGGGGAATCCGTTAAATGGATTCTCTCTCACGGTCTTTTACTCTCTGTTCAGCTTCTGCCCGCAGCTTTGCCCGTTTTTCTGCTCTCCGCTCAAAATCATCTACGATGACAGGCGATGTGGAGGGCGTCAAATCTACCTTCATGGAATTTATGGTCGCCGAAACTTCTTCGCAGAACTTGGCATAAGCATTGATGATATCTCTTGCGTTTACATTGTCGCCGAAACACTTCTTGCTTGTCCCTTCACCACAAAGAACATCAAAGAAATCCATGAATGCATTACACATCATTCTGATTGCCTTAATGCCATTTTTGGCGGGATCTTCCTGAATCATTTCTTTCACTCGTTTTCCAACTTCAGCGATCTCTGTCACACCATTGGTATATAATTCCAAGTTGACGAGATCGAAAGTATCATACTGAATCTCAACGCCGTTAATATTGTAGGTCTCCATAATTTATCCTCCTGTCAGTTAAACACCGGAATCGTCAGAATATGTGTAGGCAGCGGGAGCAGAGGTCGCCATAATATCAATGTCAATTTCCGAAGATGCACCGGCATCCCCGGACCCATCAGAGTTCACAATGATAGATGCTGTCCCCTTCTCTCCTTCTCCTGTCAACAGAGAGAAATACACATAAGGTTTAACTACTTTCTGTCCGGTGCCGAACTTAATTGCATGAGACAACACAAAATCCTGGAATTCATCTCCAAAGATACGGTCACCAGTAACATTGAATGTACGCTGAGTAGATGTTTTGGTAGATACCGCACCCTGTCGGATATACGCTTTTTCATCTGTTTCGGGATTCAACTGACTATCCACCGATGCAATACCGGACTGAACTACGATATAATTAGCTACTTTTCCGGCTGATTCTTCCGCGATATCTACGGCAAGAACAAAATCGTCATTTGTTGCAACCCCCGCAAACTCAGCGGAAGGGGTGTAATCAGCCATCAGAGCGGAAAGTTTCATAATATTTCCTCCTAATAAATAAATTTCGGCTCGTCGGCTCACGAAAAAATTTTATTCAGATGTGTAATCCATCGTCATAATAATTTGGTGATCTTCTGTTCCATCCTCATATCGGTTAAATAAAACGGAATCAGGATCACTTTCGCTTCGAGAAAATTTGACAACCTTTTTCCCGTCCTCTAATTGAGGCATTGTTCCATTGTTGATAATCCAGTCTGCAAAGCTTTCTAAGGTTTCATCAGCAGTAAGACGCTTGTTATTGCTATTCCCAGGAATAACACGGTAAATGATCTTGAATGTATATCTTGCTTGATATGCACCACGAACATATTTCCTAACCATAAATGTGCCCTGGGGCGTGGACAATGACATACCTTCGGCATCATCAGGAACATAAGTGAAGTTGATCACCCCAACGGGCTTGTCTGGCCAAGTATTGAGCCAAGAAAGCAATGATCTTGAAATAGATTCTTGCTCTTTATTCGATATTTTTTGTCCCATAGATACCTCACTTAAAGGACTTTTTATATGCCTCTTCCCACCTGGGCATGAACTCTGCCTTTGCCGGTTCAATCCAATGTGGTTGAGCAGAGGACCTTGTAAATACCAAAGATTTTCCTGATGGAACCTTCCGAACTCCGGTGCGGGATCTCCACGTCCCATCGGGAAGGCGGAATCCCGCAGCTCCTGTTTGAGGGTCTACGTAAACAATTCCTTCCCAGAGATAATGGGCATAAGGACCAGGATAGATAATTTCATCATCTAAAATCCTTGTGCGGGCAGCTAAAGTGCCATTCAACCAAGGTAGGAATTTGCTCTCTGTATCTTTCGCTACATTTTTTGTAAGTTCTTTGTTTGCTCTATCAAGTTTCGCTTTGATCTTGTCGATATCAATATCAACATGGATAACGACACTTGCCATTAAGCGCCACCAACTTCCCAATGCTGCATCGAAGGGGAACCAAAATCTTTTGCATCCACTTTGGTGATCCTGTGAACATTATCGTAAATCCGATTCATCCACTGAAAGTCCTTCCCTTGCTCAACGATTTCTCCCTTAACAAAGAAAGTAGTTGAGCTTTGCATAGAATCCGTGTCAAGGGTCCACAAATTGCTTTTATCTTCGGCAGCTTCATATTGCTTTGGGGTTGCAAATCTTTTAGGAAAACCTGTAATCCCATCAATAGCGTTTACATTGAATGGAATAAATAGGTTGACGACGTCTGCACCTTCCAGCCCACTTTCTCTCACATTGGCGGCATGAGCAGCATCAAAGAACACCCCCCGCAAAATGGTAATGTTATAAACAGATTCGAAAGTGACTTCATCTTCTGTTATTGTGTAAACAGTTATAGAATGTGGGGCGTACACGGAAAGCACCTCCCGCCGCGATAAAGCAATCCAGTTCTTCCAAGATATCTGGATACGATGAAAGACATCTCCTCTGTGGAGTTCTTCGCTAATTCTGCCGAACTTCGGTAACTCACAGAGTAACTGCCAACCGTCTCACTGGACTTCTCTCCCGTTTCGCTCAAAGCTGATTCTTGCGCTTTCTCAATAACCTTGTACTGTTCAGCAAGGGCACAGCAAGCATCTTGGAGGGCCGGAAGAGAGGCATTTTCTGCCGCTCTTCCGACTGTGATATAGTCCAGATATTCACTTGCCCGCTTTGCAAGCATTGAAAATTCAGTTTCTGGAATCAACTTTCCAAGGTAGGTTTCTTTATAGTATGTATAATCCGCATATACCATAGGAAACCTCCTTTATTTTCCTTTCTTATAAGTTGCTTTAGGTTGGGAATCAAACGTAGCATCCTTGAAATTGAATGTCACAACGCTGTTCTCATCCACTAAAACCTCAAAAGTGTCATCTTTCGTAACGCGGAAAATAATATCGGCATCAAAAGGAATGTCTTGTTTGGTCGGAGACCCGTTCTTTTTGAATGTCATATTAGTTCCGGTTTTAGTTAAGTGGAATGGGAAGTAATATCCGCTGTCCTCTCCAGGAACATCACTAAATTCCGTATAGCCGGTCACATAGTGAAATGTACCAACCACGGAACCATCTTCCTTGACTTTCAAATCATCGCCTACAAGCTCCGAGACTTGTTTCCCCAATAGGGTCTGACTGCTGGGGAAAAGCGTTAAGATGTCAGACCCCATTAACCCCCCGCCGGTTCGTAAATAGCAAAAGGGAATGCATTCTCATTTCCAACGTTATATGCGTTAATAGGGTTCGGAATCTCCCACCCAAGCCGCATAACGGCCCGGAGTGCAACCATGTCGTTCTGCATCAGGTTGTACAGAATATTACCAGTGGTGGGGTCCTGAACAATGCCGCTGTCAAACACCTTAAACGTAATGTCCTGGCGAATCGAATAGACCAGCTGGCTCCAGTCACCCACGATAGCAAGGGATTCCTCCGGGTCATAAGCGCCGTTTACGGGGAAGTACATGCTCATGCCATCCAGCGCGTAGCGGGTATCGCCCTGCATATCAGTCTTAAAGATAGGCTGACCGTTCTTGTCCACCAGGCCGCGCAGTTTGGCACGCATCTGGATAGCAGCCATTACGCCGTTGGGGATATAACCGCTTTCCTCCACTTTCGCGATCACGCCACCCTCGCCCATGATATCTTTGAAAATATCGCTGGTAGCCGTTACAACAGCATTTGCAGTAGTTGCAGAGGGGACAAGGCCATCTCTCCACGAAGTAGGCTTGTTGGTCCCATACAGAATAGCCTTATCAATAACTTTGCCAAATGCCTCTGACAGTCTGGGACGAACTTCACCCCAAATGTCATAGGTGCTATCATCAAGAACTGCTTCCGGAATGGGAACAATAACCGCAATCTCCTCAGCATGAATCTTCTTCTGGTCCCACGCCATGTTAGTCACATTCTTAAGGGAAGCTTTGGAATCAGCCGTTCCGGAAGTTGCCTCGCCATTTACGAAGTAAGCCGTAGGCAGTGCGTCAAGCACATTCAAAACCTGTGTCTTGCTGGACATGTTAGGAAGCCGACGAGCCATCCGCAGCACAGCCGATTCAGCTACAGCCCCTTGAATGATCTCGCGGGTTACAGGTTCCGGGATAAGTCCGGATAATTTGCTTCTGTCAATGATATTAACTGGCATTTACAATCTCCTCTCATTTTAATGCACCGCGCAGCAATGCATTCATCACGTCATTTTCACTCGTTTTTTTAGACCCATCTCCAACCGGAGCAGTCCAATCAAATGTTGTTTTTTTCCTGTCAGCAGTCAACGAATCTACTGCTTGCTCAAACGTCGTTTTGTCATCTACCATTTTTAGGGCCTTAAAGGCAATAAATTCGGCCTCTTCCCCACTCAAACCCTTTTTAAGTACATACAAATCTCTTTTGAGTTGGTCTCTTTCGTTTTCTGCTGCGGTCAGTTTCCCGGAAAGAGCCTCTCTCTCCCCGGTCAACCGTTCCCACTTATCCTTTTCAGACTGCTGATTTTCTTTCCATGTACGGAACGCATTTAACTCAGCTTCATCCGGGATACCCTTTGTTGCCTTTGCTACCGCTCTTGCTTTTTCCTTACTGATAAGAGCGTCAACTTCGGCCTGAGTAAAGGTCACCTCGCCACCTGTCCCCGGTGTCGGGTCCTGTACAACAGGATTGCTAATAGGTTCAGCCATTTTATAAACCTCCGTTTTTTGTTTTTGGCCCGTCGGCCACCGTTTAACGCCCGTCGGCAAAAAAACGAGCCATTAACTACCGGTTGTGATAGTCAATGGCTCAATGGCTCTCGATCAGTTATATTTAATTTCTCCAGACCAATTACATCTGGTCCCATCTTGTCTTTTTTGTTTGCACACAACATATACGCCGCGTGCCCCATGCTTTACTGGATGAATTTTCTTCCCGCAATTTGGGCAACAAAACCATGTTTCCCCATTTATTTCTTTAATCAATATGTAACCGCCGCCCTTTCGTATTGTGTTGGAAGTCCAGCTTTCTTGCTGAACGCATCATAATATTTCCGAAGCCTTTTAATTCGAATATTTACAGCTTGCGCATCCTCTGACAGCGCCGCAGCTTCATACGCCTTGGCCTCTCTTCGTAGTTTCCTGAGCGTTCTTTCCACTCTCCGCTGCTCCTGACTTGCTTCATATTGATTATATTCTTTCCCTTGATAAACAAAAGGCGGTTTATCTATCTTCTCTAAGTCCTCGTCTGTATAGGTTCGATAAGATACTCCTTCTATATACGGATAATATCTGTGGCGGCAGTTCCACCCTCCGAGACCTGCGCCCTGTCCAAAGCCTGTTGTCGCCTCAAAGTCTTTATACTTTCCTTTTGAGGTTTTCGGCTTCTTTGACCAACGGTATACTTTTCCTTGCCATGACGCATGATTTTCAATTCCATACCCGGTATTTCTTGCGCCTGCATGGGCAGTTACTTCTACCAGATCGGTCTCCAAGTCATCTTGCAATGTTTCCATATAAACTGTATTCATTCTGTTTATGCTGGACATTACCGCCCGCCGGACAGATACATCTACTTGATCTCTATGTCCACTTTCCCAACTAACAATTTTTAGGCCGCTGTCCGCCAGACCTTTCACGGCTTTTCTGATCGCCGAGTTATAATCAATCGCACCGGACATAATCTCAAGTTCCGCCTGGTCTAACGCCCATTGATATGCCTCCAACGCAGACATGACTTTTTGAGAATTTCCCATCCCAACGAAGCCCATCGACCGAGTAATATTCCTGTATTCTGAAAGAGCTTGCTTTCTAATCGCCTCAACGTCTACGTCGTTAATCATTAACTTTGGCGTTGTAATCGCTGAGATTGTCAGCATTTCCTTCGTATAATTTTGATATCTTGAAACTACATCATCCAGTAGTTTATTTAACTCTTTCTCTCCAATCTCAGTTACAGAAGATATTGCTTCTTCAATTTTTTTGAGATCAATGCCATGGCTCCTTAATGCCCTGATTGCCTCAACTGTTACCTCATTAAGTTCTCCTGCTTTTTTTAGCCTCTTGCATATTTCAATAAGGAGTGTATCTTCGAGCCCTCTAAACAGCTCTGCGAGCGGTTCTGGCATCGAATCTAAGACTTCTGGAGTGAAAGGATATCTCGGCATTACTCCACCTCATCCTGTTCCTCGTCAGTCATATCTTCCATACGTGGCAGCATCTTTTTAGCGGTCATTTCATCTTCATTATACCACTTCATACGATATTCCCAGTCATTCATAATTCCGGAAGCTAAGTCTTGCCGATCATTGTTACGCTCAGTTGTCTTGTCCTCAATGATGGAATCATCAAAATCAATAGTAACTTTTGCGTCCTCGTTCAACCTTGCGTCCATAGCTATGTTGCCCAATTGCAAAATGATCCGACACAATTCCTTGATAGCCTGCTCTAAAATAATTTCATGCTTTTTTATCGTTCGAAACATAGTGCTATTTTCACTAATAACTTGAGTTGCCGTTGTAAGATTCCCTCCGTCAAAACGGTAATAAGTTTCTCCGAATCCGCACTTGCTTGACAAAAGATTTAGTTGAGTTTGGATGCCTGTCGTGTGTTCATTGGTCCGCAAAGTCATATCAATTTGGGTAATCACTGCACCGTCGTCTGAAATGTCTTCGGGAAGTACATAAAAAGACAAATCATCAGGGTCAAAAACCGGTTCCCCATCTATATATTTTGTCGCTGCCGGTTTCACCATGATTCTCTTTTTGCCAAGGATGAACTCATTTACGTAACTGTCAAATGCAACGTCTACACCCTTTAAATTATCAATAGCGTTCGCATACACCGGAATACCAAGCGGAATAGAATAGTCTAAATTATTTGCGATGTTGGGTCGATCAATAACAAATTGTCGTTTTTCAGAGCCGGTGTGTACAACAGGCGGGACCGTCTCGAAACCAGAGACAGAAGACAGGGATACTTCTTTATCTACATTTCCATTCCTATATAGATAAATCCGATTTTCTATGTCATAAAATCCATTGGCTTTATGATGAATTTGCAGGTAACAGTAATCTTCCCCATCAACCGTGACAATACTATCAAACGCGCATTCTATGATAACCCCGTTTTGCCAAGACAGCGGCCAAATATGTTCTACGGTCACATAATCAATGATTATCCCAGATGCACTTCCTGGAATAGGACCTTTTTCCGTTGCCTTCATGCCAACAACACGTGGAATAAACGCTACCGTTCCAAGAGCAAAAGCGAATTCCTGCATTTCATTGGATTTTACCCTAAAGTTGTTCTCTTCAAAAACTCGATCAATAAACGCCTGTTCCTTAGATCCCTCCAGCGTAATTTCCACCCGCTCATTCATGAGCAAGTTTGCCCAATCTTCTGATACCTTCTTCCCCATATTGAGGGAATATCTCTTGCACCGGACGATACCGCTTCCGTTTCGTATTTTATATCGATGGAACCCCTTCACATCTCCTTCGTGCCAACTTTTCCATTCTTGCACTTTGGAATAAAAACTCTCATTGATAGTTGTGTAACCTAATTCTTTTAACTTGTCTGCAATGGTCATTCTTTCACCTCATAACCGGAAAATGCCGGACCATAATCGTATTACAAAAGTACCTTATGTCATCCATTGCATGATCATCTTCTTTAATTACTTTGTCTACCGTAGAATCTTCATCCCAACGATATAATCTAAACTCTCGGATAGCATCTTTGCAACTACGATGTATTTTGAGACGACCATCTTTCAAATAAACCGATGTTCTTCTAATTCCATCCATAACATTGTTATTTGCTTTTACCACTTGGAATTCTCCGTGGCGAAAAATTGTCGTAATGAATGAGGCGGCAGAAGGATCAACTATAACGTAATCCACATTATATCCCTTCGCTAAATCTCGTAATGCCTGATAATACTCTTCGTCTGTTTTTTGTATGTTGGTTCTTCGTCCGCTGTGATAGTATTCTTTGATCCGAACCGCCCCTTGTTTTGTCACGCACCACAGCCCAGCGGAGAAAGGATTCAGCGTGCCATAATCTACGGAAATATAATATCGACCTGATGCAGGCTCTTCATCCACCACACAATGCTCTCCAAAATGCGGATATACCAGCCCCTCCGCCGGAATCCACAACCCTCTAATGAACCGATCATAAAACACGCCGGAAAACATGGATTCATACTGCTCAATGACCTTCTCCGTCAGCCCTGGGTTATCTCGCATGGTAAAGTGAAGATACAGTGCATTTCTTTTATCATGCTTCTTAATCCATTCCAAATAAAACCAATGCTGCGGACTTTCTGGGTTGCAGGAGAACCATTTCTTGTTTCCATCTACAGAACAACGCGCCAGGGCCTGTTCCACGAAGGAACGGGGCATAAGCGCAACCTCATCCAATAGAACACCTGCCAGCGTTCGCCCTTGGATCAGTGCTGCGCTGCTTTCATCCTTGCCGCCAAACACCTCAAACCAATTTGTCGTAGTTCCCCGGCGCACCTCAAGGATCTTCTCTGATCGGCGCCAACGCATGGTATACTTTTCTTTTGCCAGCGTCATAGCTGTGAAAGGGACAATAATATTCTTTGAGCATGAATCAACGGTTTTCCCACAAATACCAAACCGCTGACCAGAGAAGTTTTCCATGGCCCAGCGAACAAACGCCCACATCATGATAGAGGTTTTGCCTGATCGGACTGCACCATCGCAGATAATGGCATCATATTTGGAGTATGGAAACGCAAGGATTTTCTTTTGTTTTTCTGAAATCATACTCTTTTATTCCATGCTGCAATCGCTTCTTCTGCCCCATTCCGCTTAACAACAACCTCGCCATTCTCGTCTTGGTATATGTCGCTTTTAAATGACTTAATTTGGCAACATCCATTCGGGCACTCAACCGTCCACCCATCCAAAATCGAAGTTGGAACGCCTCCACACCCGGTTAAAACACGGCGCAGCTCGCCAGGTCCCCCGCAAAACGGACATTGTTTTAATTTAACCATCGCTTTCCAACTCCTTTGCCATCTCTCGCAAGCTCTGGCTCAAACCATCTTCCTTTGCATCATTCCCAGGACCACCGCCAAAGGCTGTGAATTTATCAATCAGTGTCCCAAGTGCCGTTGTGACCTCTGCGGCGCTGCGCGCATTCTGAATCTTCTCTGGAAGAACGGAAAGTCCTACCTCAATAATATCGCATACTGCTTGCCTGCGACTTTCCATGTAGGCCAGGATATCGGCTGTATTTTCTTCCTTTTTTTGTCTAAGTTTCTCTGCGAAATCTTCAGATGCCTCCACGACACGCCGAGCAGTTTCCCCACACACATGATTTCTTTTGGCAACTGCGTTGTAGCTGCCAAGTTCCAGATAATCAGCCACTATTTTCTTTTTCTGCTTATCTGTCAACCGTGCAGCCATAACTAACCTCATCAATAAAAATCTATTTTTGGTGGTCCGCCCTGGAGTCGAACCAGGATGTCCCCGGTTATGAGCCGGGCGCTCTGACCATTTGAGATAGCGGACCAGATACCCCTTGCGGGGTATGTTGCGGGTTTTGTCAGGCTTTCCGCAGGCCTGTTTACACTTCCGCACGCACCTTCTCTGAAATGGTCTGCGTCTCCAACCACAGGTTTCAGAGAAATGGCGAATGGCGCGTGCTTCGGTTCACTTTGCGGCCGCAAAGCAATTTGCTGATTCGGTGGAAGCACAATCTCCTTCCATCAAATTTCCCCAGCTGGGAATGGTCACCCGTTTTGGAGTTGCACCAAAATCCGCTCTGGCCGGGTGATAGGGAGGCGAGAACAAGGCTCGCGCTCCCAAAGAAAAAGGAGGTACGCCCGATATTGAGACCGCCTCGGAGCCGGGCGAAGGAGGAAGAAAATCTTCTGTTTTATACATAGCAGCAAAGAAAATGAATTTTCTTTGCCTGCGTATGTATAAAACCATTTCCTGTCTAAATTATATCGCAGCCCTCCATTTCGGTCAAATTGTTAGACGATCTTAACACTTTGTTTACAATTTTAATTTTGTCTCTGTGTACGTAATTCCAACCGCATACGCCGCCCATACATCGGAAGAGAACCCATAGAACCAATCTGGGTTCTTTTTCGTCCCCTTCCCGTTTTTCAGATCATGGGTTGCAAATCGGTCAATCAGTGCTCGTCGGATATTGGCATCCTTGGCCCTGCTGTCATGGCAGAGATGGAGCTTTTCATCCTGGCGGTATATGTAGTCCACTGGCTTCTGTGCTGCTTGCGTGAATCTCCCCACCCATTCGCAGGTTTCAAAAACATTGCGTCCAACCGGCATGCCGTAGCTTGCCAAGCGTTCAATGACTACAAGATCATACTTCTCCAACTGGAGAATCAAAAGGACCACAGCATTTTGTTCTTTGCCAAACCGCAGCGGACGTAAATCTTCGCTGTCTATGAAGCAATAGGCGCTCTGCTTGTCCCCTGGGTCAATCGCTAAGATTGTCATTCATTGCCCTCATGCTGTCAAATATCCTCATCAAGATCGTAGTGGTTAAACACCCACCGCAGAACCTCCACTAACCCGTCTTTATCAAAGTTGTAGTGGTCAAGCAGCCACCACAAAGCCTTCGCTAACTCGTCTTTTGTGACGCTACTGCACCTCTCCATGTATGCCACCTGTTCAATGGCAAGTCTCCTTGTTTTGATGGGGATGTATTCATTGTTCAGTCCTGTTTTTATAATATTTACGGCCTGATCGGGAGAGACATTGGAAGTTGGAAAAAGGATTTTACTGCTCATGCTGTCCGCCCTCCCCGTCGTGGATGGAGCCGATGACCTCAATTCCGCTCGTTGACAGATGTATATTTACGCCCATGCTTTCAGCGCCATTCAACCAAACACAAAATCTATTCCACTCTTGGTCATAGCATACAGGGGCTTCTTTTTGTTCGCCGTTCCAATTCGTCCAATGGATGATATCCCCCTCAAAAATCTTCGTTCCGTTCTTATCGGTCATTCCGGTGTACTCGCAGACCGTGGAGGGGGCAACAGGAAACACCTCCTTCATAATTCGCTGCGTGCTTTTTGCGCTATGAAATGGGCGAAGTTCTCTCGCTAAAGACTTGCTGATTACCTGATTGCCTGCCGGGTAAATCCAAGATTTGTTGTCTCTTTCAACGTAGTACCCTTCCACCCATTCGCCATTATCCAGCCGCTTAGCTTTGAAAAGGATTTCTCTCATTCTGCACCTCCGATGATTTCGTCAAGTGTAACGGCCATCCCATTGCCCTATCCAAACAATCTTCACACCACGGTTTCCCGTCCACTGTGCAGATTATTTCTTTTATTTTTCCACATTTTGCGCATTTAACCTCATGCTTATCCTCCTAGCCCATGCGAACGCCATAAGAGCAATAATCCGTTTCGGTAATTTCCATTCCGAACGCTGGGCAAATCAGAAACCCCTTCTTGTTGGTTTTTGCGTCCTGGTAATATTGGCAATCTTTACAGCGCACCACCTCCGCAACGTCAGCGGCGGGGAGGGCAGATAGAGCGTCCCGACACCTTCTTGCAACCAGCTCATCGCAATCATCATACCCAAGATTTTTTAAGAGATGTGCCCTCTCGATGTACTCCTTCATTCCTTTTCCCTCCGTAGTGCGGACTCAATTTCCAAAATCGAGAATGTATGACTTAATGGCTCTGCATTCGGTATTTCAGTCTCCGCCGTGATAAATATATTTTCAGGCGTGTAATCCTTAATAACCGCATTGCACCAAAATCCTGTGCTGCTCTTGTATGAAATTTTATACCCAGGTTGGCACGGCATCACCACGCACCGCCTCTCTCTGTCCGCCAAGGCCAGTTCCCACAGGCGATCAAATGAAACCCCAAAAATATCCTCAATGATTTCTGAAAAGGTCATATCAAACAGGCTGCATTTATTCATTTTACAATTCCTCCTTCTTATCGCGTGGCTTCTGAATATTCCACTTTTCTGTGCTGCCGGGATATTCTGATGGGATAACCATAATTCCATTCTCTCTCATTATTTTCTTCATCCGCTCCAACGGGCGGCGGTAGGCAGTCCATGTAGACCCATAGGTATCCATTTCGATGGCATAAAACCCGTCCACACAACTTGCCATTTCGAGCACATCTTCATAGTCCACGTCGCAAACAAGTTCCCATCGTCCAGAGCCATCAAGTCCTGTCGTTACCGTCCAGACAGGCTGGCCTTTCATCTCCCGCAGCTCCTCCAGCGTCAGCGGCTCGTTCGGCGGGGTGAGGGTGGGCATACCCAAAACAAGATCCTCTGCTCGCTCCTTATCCTGTTCGCTATCCCAGCTACATACCTGGATTTCAACCATCAGTTCATTGGCATCAATCGCCCTTGCCATCTTTCAGCGCCTCATTCAATCTCCCCACCAAAATTTCTTCCCCGTTTTCAGTAAGCGGCGCTCCGCATCCCGGACAAAAATGTAGGGAAAAGAGGCCTTTATTCCCGCAAAAAATAAATTGTCCATCAAAGCTTCTCCCGTCCTTGCAGTGGTGGCAACGCTGTTTTCGCATCTTCTTAGCTAATTCTTCCGCTTTAATCATTTTTCAGTACCTCCTGCACGATCTTCTTTGCAGCCTTGTTCCCGCACTCCCGGCTGATGGGGCGGAGGGCGGAGATGGCGGCTTCCTCGTGGGTCAAAATCTCAAATGACCACAGAGCGCAGTAATCATCTGTTCCCGCGTGACCACACCTGTACATCCAGTCGGGCTTTTCGCCAAGGAGATGGAGTTCTGCCGTTCTAACCTCCCAGGCATCGCCAAAGCGGTCATAAATTGCATCGCCTATGGTGTACTTCGAGATTTTCCCCTCCCTGTCCGCCTGGGCCAGTTCGCGGAGGCGGTCAGGCGTAACGCCCAGAAGCTGGCCTGTCAGTTTTAGCAGTGCGTCCTCGGTGAATGCTCTCTTAAAGTCCTCCGGCGCCAGCTCCGTTTCCTCATAAGCAGCAAGGCGGTCAAGGATTTTACTATCTATCTGACAATCCCCACCCATTTTCCTGCAATCATCTCTTGCCATATTGCATGTAAGTTCTCCATTGCCAAGCCTATGAGTTAATCTTTCCATATGCTTCTTTAGATGACCCAACTCCATTCCAAGCCGTAAAATTTCAGCGTCTTTTGTACGAGCAAAATCTAAAGATTCACGAGCTTGAGACATCTCGGCCCGCAGCTTCTTATTTTCGGATTGGAGAGTTGAGAGGGCGGTGGCGGCTTCCATCCTCTCTTTGTCCACCAAGTGCGCAGATTCTCCCCAGCACGGTTTTTTAAGCCACTCAATCAGCTTTTCGTAGTCCATCAGGTGTCCTCCTCTCCCTCCGGCGGGCGGCGTTCAGGCAGTTCGGGAAGCATCCGCCACCACAGCACATCCGCATCTGTCCATTCAAGGTATTCGTCGATTATCCATCCGTCTTCCTTGTTCCACGAGCCAAACTGGCACGCTTCGTCCAGAATGATGCCCAGTTTCGGGCTCCCGCTCACGATGCACATAACAGGCTCATGCTCTGGCGGCATGGCATCTTTCACGCTCACCCACTCGTTCGGCGGGGTGAGAGTGGGCATCCCCAACACAAGGTCCTCTGCCATGTCCTTGTCTCTCTCACTATCCCAACTACAAACTTGGATTTCAAACAATAATTTGCTGGCATCAATCGGTCGCATCGTTCAGCACCTCCAATCTCTTCTTGACAATTTCCCGCGCCTTGTCGGTATTTGCCGCCCCGCACTTGGGACAGAAATCTGGGAGCATATCAGGGTCGTCCTCCTCGTCAATGAGATGCCCGCACTTGCTGCATGTCCACATATCGTAGATCAGTTCTCCGTCTGCATAGCCGTCCGCCGAGCCCTCCCAGCTTCCGCCAAACACCCGCTCCATCTGCTCCTGCGTGGGTGGGGTGAGGGCGGTGAGAGCAATCTCAGCCATCTCTTTTCTCCTACGGTATAGAATGTCGTTCTCTCCCGGATTACTACCAAATCCGCTATCAAGCACCACTCGCGCCGCTGTGAGCTGTTTGAAAAACAGCTCAATCGCTTCTTCTCGTGTTATTTTTATCCCTTCTTTCAAATACTCTCTTTCGTTCATTAACAATATACTGACACCCACAATTAGGGCAATCAAAGGCATCGTATAGGGTAGGCTCCATTTTATTAGAAGCTATAAGAAACAATTCTGTTTTTTCACGGGCAATATAATGCCGCTCCTTAGTTAGGTCAAATACATGCCCGCATACTTTGCACGTTATTTCACTCAATTTGTCTTTTCTCCTCTCTCGGGTGGCCTAAATATCACAACCATGCACGGAAACGGTGCATTCCATTTTGCGCCGCCAAATTTTAGGCGGCCAGCCACAAACCGGATATCTGCCTGGTGATAGATGTACCGGTGAAACCACTGCGTATCCGTTCTGGCTGGCAGCAGCATCACAACCGTAGCACCATCTGCGGCGCTGGCAGCCGCTTTTTCAACCCATTTCCCGATCTGACGGCCATAGGGAGGGTTGCACCACACGACACCGGTCCAGGGCTGAGACAATCCGTCTTGCTCTGGGGTATAGTAGCTTTCACACTTCGCGTTCCAAGGCAGAGCGCATGCGTCCAGGGTAAAACAAAACTCTGTATTGAGTTGGTCAAAAAATGCTTGGGGTGTTTCCCAGAGATCCGTTGTGCTGGTAAACATTCCTTTGGGGATACTCAATCTTTTCCCCCCAGCGTCGCCACTTCCCCGCCGCAAGCCAGATAACCCGCACCATCAATCCAGCTGTCTACGTGCTCAGGGTTGCTCATAAGCCTTGCAATCTTAAGCAAGGCCATCATGGCCGCCACATCCTCCGGCTCTAACTGTACATGGACCCCAGCGGCAACACACTTTGCGCTGAGATAGGTGTGCCAAAATTCAGCAATCAAACGGAAGCTATTTTCTGGAATTCCATAATCCTGCTCCCGATCTCCGCAAACGCACTTCTCCGCAGCGGCGAGAATTTCTTTTCTTGTCATGGGGTTCCCTCCTTCTTCTTCCTTGGCATTCCAAACCTCTGCGCCATATAACACTTCCTGCCACAGTAGATGTCCTTGCCTGTGGTTGAGAGAAATTTTGTTTTACACACCGGGCAGGTTTTAATCTTCCATGTCTCTCTGTCCATTGCTCCACTCCTGATAGATCCGGCTGGCCACCACATCCCGGCTGCCCTGGTACTTTCCGTGATACTGGCTTAAAATCTCGCCGGTGGTGGTCTGATAATAAATTTGGCAAATCTCCATGCCGGGGTACACCCGCACCGGCTGCACGCAGGTCAGTTCCAAGGTCCAGTTCCCGGAAAAGCCCACATCGCCAAACCCGGCGGTCACGTGGACAAAGATGCCCAGGCGGCCAATGGAGGACCGGCCCACCAGCATGGGGACCAGGTTGTGGGTCTCGGTATATTCCACGGTTTTGGCCAGGTAGAGCCGCCCGGGGTGCAGCACCAGGCCCTCCTCCGGGATCACCAGCCGCCCCGTCCGGTTGTCCTGCTTCGGGTCCAGGACAGCCTCCTTATAGGCCACCAGCTCGGGGGACAGCCGCAGGTTGTAGCTATTTGGCCCCAGCCGGGTCTCATCCCAATCGCTGATGATGATGTTGCCCGCCTCCCGTTGGAGTTTGATTTCGTTGCCGGTTAGAATCATGTCGGCTCCTCCATTTTCATTTGCTCTGGTTTGAATGCGCTGTCTTTGATGTCTACATAACGCACGGTCCCGTATTTCTCCAGGTCACAGGCAATCGCCTCCCGCGTCCCTTTGGGATTCTCGACACTGGACGGAATGGGCCGCAGCTTTACGATGATCTCCCACATGGCTCAAAGCTCCAACAGGCGGCAGAGGGTTCCCTCTACCCGGGCCATGGCATGCCGGGAGAGATGGTCCTTTCTGCGCTGTAAGCTGCGCTCCGGCAGCGATTTGACGTGCTCCAGGACCGCCACATAGGTTTGGCCTTGGACACTCTCCACGGCGATATGGGACGCCGCCGCGTAGCGTTCCCGGGACACCAAGGGCGCCGCCACCACGCACCCGGTTTCCCGGTTGTTCTCGGCGGAAGAGAGGATCAGAACTGGTCTGCCATAGTCCTTCTTTCCGCCTCGGTATCGGTCGGTCAAGTAAATTTCGCCTTTGTGAATCATGCCTGCCTCCTTGCTGTGCGCCAGTTTCTTGCTCTGGAACAGTCAACGTAATATCCTCCTGCCATCTCAAACAGCCTTGAGCCGATGGCTTCATCGCCCCGGAGAATCGCCTCCAGCGTGTTCTCGCTGGAAAGGATGGTGGGCTTTTTGCTGATGTATCGCGCGTTAATCAGCTCGAATGCCAGGTGAACATCCGCCGGCCGAATTTCCCCCTTCCAGAAGTCATCCAGATAGAGTAGCGGCGTATTTTTCAAGGGTTCGGTTTCCTCCCGAAAATCGTCCCGATCATTTCCAACTGCCTTGGCCCTTCGCGCAAACTCCCGCCACGAAACATACAGGCCGGGTTTGCCGCCCTCAACGATGGCCCGGAAAATGGTGGTGCATAACGTCGTTTTCCCGCAGCCCGGGGTCCCGCAGATGATGAACCAGGAGGGATCTCCCGCCGCGATTTGCTGTACGTAGTCTTGCGCCATGGCAAGTGCTCTCCTCTGCCAGTTCTCCGGCGTTTTCCAGTTCTCCCAGGTGCAAGCCGCCAAGGCATCCGGCGGGATTCCGCTGCGGTCCATGGCCCCCATGGCGTCACGGATGCTCTGGCATTTGCAGCGCTGAAACCGCAGCGCCCCATTTTCCTCCACCGTCATGTACCCGCCCCGGTCATGGCACGTGGGGCAATGATAGCCTTTCAGCGTCCCGGGGGTCGCGTTGAAAAGTTCCGCCCGTTTCCGCTGTGCTGCGAAGAAATCAAAACGGCTCGTCGTCCCAGCATCCGTCAGTCGCGGAGGGGAGTTTGTCGATGATTGGGCCCTTGTTGGGAAGTCTTGCAAATGGATCATCCTCCTTTGCCCGCTTTTTCTTCTCGTCCTGGAGCCGGGTTACCACCCAGTTCAGAATGGCTCTGTAATCGCTCTTGTAGGTCTTCCCCGTCGCCCCTTTGTAGTTGTCCAGAATCTCGATCAAACGCTCGGTGTCGGCGGGGCCATGAGTGTCAAGCAGCTTCTGGTGCTCGGCATTGGTCATGGAAACAAACTCCGCCCATTGGACCTTGGGCTCTTGT
>OHAT01001301.1_pt1 | contig 22224 bp, 20 predicted proteins | sample 1577141 | NCBI WGS metagenome assembly OHAT01 (sample SAMEA3541578, study PRJEB24748) | human gut metagenome | biome: human gut; feature: human-associated habitat; material: faeces | place: China | collected 2012 | reverse complement strand
ATGAGGTCGATATGGCCTCGTTTACAGGCAGTGATCATCTTTTTGAACTCTGTTCATTTCTTGAGGCTGGTACCCGTGATGCCCTCGTCTGCATAGATCCCCGCCATTTCCCAATCCGGGCTATCCTGGATCTTCTGGGTATAGTAGCTCTTTTGAGCCTCATAGCTGTTGAGCTGCTCCTCACTGTCGGTGGAGACGCGGCAGTATGCCGCTACACGCATTTTGCCGTCTTGCGCTTTACGGAGGGTCTCCGGTGCCTTGGTTGCAGGGATCACCCGCACCCGGCGTTCCAAAGTTGTCGCCGTTGTTTCCATGTATCATTCGTCCTTTCCCTTCATTTCGTCATCCAAAAATGTAAGCCTTACCGCGCCGTCCGGTGTGATGGTGATATGAGAAACCGCCCGGTGAAAGCGGCGCCAGTTCACTTTCGTCAGGCGGTCAGAATTTTCGTATCCACAAATGGTGTCCGGGCAACAGTCGTATCGTGCGGCTGCCCCCTGTAAGATCAGCATCATGACTGCTTCTGGGGACTCCGGCTGCTCCAAGCCTCGATTGATGACATTGTTCAGTCGGATGACCTCAGCAGAGGGCGTATATCTCAACAGCATTCCCATCTATGATACGCATGAACATCTCGCGCCCTGCGAGGCGGCAAGAGAAAAGGAAACCGATATCTTGCGTGAATATCTAAGGCATTATATGGCTTCCAGTGTGATTTTGGCAGGTCTGTCCCAAAAAGATTTTCTTTATGTGCGTGATGCGTCGAAGCCACTCATGGAGCGCTGGAATATGGTGGAGCCGTACTGGGAATATAACAGACATACCGGGTATGGGCAGGCCGTTGATATCAGTGTGAAAAAACTCTACGGTTATAGTATCCTGCCTGTGCGAGTCATTCGTTTGTTATTGAGCATGGAGATGTATAAGACGACTTTCCATTCATGCGGGATATTTCCCTCTCCGAAAATAGCGGATGCGCCGCTCGGCCCTGCCGTCGTGCGTGAGCGCTTGAGCAAAATACTGGAGCCGGCAGTCTCTGAACACGTCTGCTTCCACAATCTGCGCCACACCTTTGCCACGACGTTGCTCGAATACGGTATGGATGTAAAAACGCTCTCAACCATTATCGATCACAATTCCGTGGCAACAACGCTGAACATTTACGCACACATCACCGACGATATGCGGGTAAAAACGGCGGTAGACTTTGACCACGGCATTGCAAAGAGGGAACAAATCATGCCTCCTGTTCGAAAACTTGCGTTGGAGAATATGACGACCTTTACCGCGGTGAAAGCAGGGGACCGGTTGCGTCAGTCAGCTCGGTGAACACCGCTGAGGAGGCAAATATTCCCCAAGAGGACCGGACGGCAAAAAGCGCAGTGGCAACGTCTACGCCCATACCCGCGAGGAATGCGAGGAAAAGCTGAAAGACCTCGTTCAGAAAATGAAAGCGGAACTTGCGGCAGAACGGGAGCGGGCAGGGCGGACATTCTGATCCTGACGGACAGAAGACGACCACAGAACACCGAATCCTGTGGCCCCAAATTTATAAAGAAAATTCAAACATACGAAAAATTACGAAATGTAGAAAAGCGGTCGGAAGTTGCATGACTTCCAACCGCTTTTGTGTGCTTTTATACAGCACACGCTCCTGTTTGTATTATTTGCAATCTGCCCAGCGCGGGTGATCATATACGTTCTTGTCCACCACGTATGGCCATTGTTCCCCGCGGCAAACCGCGAGGCATCCCTCCACGCACATGGTCGCCATCTGAATGACCGCTTCCCGCGTCTGGGCGGCGGCGTGCGGCGTGACCAGAAGATTGGGCGCCTGGAGCAGAGGGTCATCCACACGCAGAGGCTCGCTGCAAAAGACATCCAGCCCTGCGGCCGTAATTTGGCCGGACGTCAGGGCTTGCAGCAGATCCGCCTCGTTGACGATCCCACCGCGGCTGGTATTGATAAGGAGCGCAGTCTTTTTCATCAGGGCCAGCTCGGATGCGCAGATCAGATTTCGGGTGGCCTCCACCAGCGGCATATGCACGGAGACGATATCTGATGTGCGCAGAAGGTCTTCTTTGTTCTGGCAATATTCGACCCCCCACGACTGTATCTGTTCTTTTGAGAAGAAACTATCAAAGCCGATGACCTTCATGCCGATGCCCAGGCAGATCTTCGCGGTTTCGCGACCGATCGGACCAAGACCGATAATGCCGACAGTCTTGCCTTCCCATTGGAAGGCTTTATGTGCATCCCGTATGCTCCAGTGACCCTGCAGGGTCTCGTTATTTGCCTCGACAAGATTTTTGGACAGCGACAGCATCATGGCAACGGTGTGCTCCGCAACGGATCGCCCGTTTGCGCCCGGAGTGACCACAACGGGAATGCCCAGCTTTGTTGCCTGCGCAACGTCTACAGAATCATACCCGATGCCGGGCCGCCCGATGACCTTCAGCTGTGGGCAGCAGGCCAGAGCGGCTGCATCACACTTTCCGATGCGGACGATCAGGGCATCCGCATCCTGCATCAGCTGGGGATAGTGATTGGGATCTCCGTCATCAGCGCTGATATAGTCAACGTGTGCCTGATCTAAAAGTGCCAATCCCTCGGCACAAAGGGACTGCGTCATTACAAATTTCATAGGTATTTCCGTCCTTCTTATGATACTTCCATAGAGAAAACGCGTGCCGGATTGTGGACCAGCATCATCTCCAGCGCAGATGCGGAGATCCCCTGCTGAAGCAGCATGGGGGCGAAATCCGCAAACAGATAGGATAAGCCGTTGGCGATCCCTTCCGGTGCCATATAAGCCGCCAACGCTTCCTGCCGGCCGCCGTCCATACCCAGCAGAAGCTGCTGTTCATAACCGGCATCCACCAGCTGCTTTAGGATCTCCGCAAGCGCCTGATCAGAACGCAGGTGGGGCTTGTTTGCCTCTTCGATGCAGAGAACTGCGCCGCGGTCCAGTAGTTTTTTATAGTACACCAAGTTCGGATCGCGCTGGACGTGGCAAAGGACGGTCTTTTCCAAATCAGCACCTGCCGCAGCCAGTATATCCAGTATCTGTGGCCCCATCGTCCCATTTTCAGTATGAATAGAGATGGCACACCCCGTTTCCCGCTGCGTCATGGCCGCGATTCGGAGCGCTTTCTGCTCCAGGTGTGTGATCAGCCTATAACTTGTTCCTGCCTTGATCAGTCCGGCTTTGTAGGCGGTACGCTCCACGACAGGACCGTTATAGCTGTGCAGATCCATTCCGTCTGTGATCTCCAGGCACATCAGCGCGGCGATCTTTTTCTCATCCACCGTGGCCAGAAAAGATACTCTGGGATCATAGTTCTCCGCCTTGTGAAAGCCAGTGACCATGACCAGATTTCCCTGTCCGCGGTAAGCCTCCGCTATCTCTGCCATTTTTCCGACATTTCTGCCGCAGCCGATAGGGTCCATACAAACCATGGTCTTCCCACCGGATGCGAGAAATGCGCCGAACTCCCGCTTTGCTGCGGCAGTGTCGTCCATTAAAAACATAGGGTTGCGCACGACCTCTGGTCCGCCGCTGCGGATCAGATGGTCGTGCGAGTCCGTTTTTCCAATCTCAGATGCCGGAATATCTCCCAGAACCGTTCGAATGATTTTCATAACCGTTTGTATTCCTCAACTAAAAAACTTCTGCATGTTCGTTTCATCCGCTAACTCCCGCGGGAGTATCAGCATCTCCGCGTTTGTGCCATACAAGCAGAGTGCCGTTCGCGAGGCTCGTTTCGCCGCAAATGTAGGCTTTTCCATGGTCAGCACCGAACCGCGCTGAAGCAGGGTCAGCTTCTCTGCCTGCACGAAAAGTGTACACTGTGCATCCTGCGAGGCTTGGCCCAGCGCTGTAGCTGTTATGCGGCGTACCGCAGGCGTAAAACACAGCAGGAACTGCCGACTCAAAAAGTAGCCCAGCAGGAAAAAGCCCGCTCCGAGATATATGTTGCCACCCAGGAGCAGGACCCCTAAGCCGTACAGCCCAATCAGCAGGCGGATCAGCGTACCGCCCCGCCAGGCGCGGACTGTTGTATAATAGAGCCGATGGCCAGTGACCTGACGCTCCAGCGTGGCGGCATCGTCCGGCCATGAAAAGACCTGCTGAATGGGAGCTTCCTTTTCCAGATCGTGGCGGAGCTTTTCTGCCAGCTCCGCCAACTCCTGTCGCTGGCAGTCCGCGGCAAACCGCAGCAGCAGATCATCCAGATGTGTCTCCTGCACTACCTGAATGGGAATGGCGTCGAAAATGACACCATCAGCCACCAGTGCAGCACAGCTTTTCAGCGGGATAATACTCTGTATGGCAGAGCCAGATACGCTTTTCGTCTGGGTCCCATAGCGGCAAAGCAGACTCGGTCCCGCCGTATACAGATGGTGCGGGCCCAGATAGCCATCGTCCAGCTGTTTCAGGTATCCGCCGACGGTTCGTTTTGCCTGCAACCGCGTGAAAAACATCCGAAAGGCCCCGCGACCCGCTGCTGCTGCAGCGGCAGCGAAGAGCAGGATGCGCAGCACAATAGAATAGTCCCGTTCCAGCAGCAGGAAAAGAATGGCAGCTATCAGGAACCCTACATTGAGCCCCCAGAACTTTAACTGCTGAGACGGTGTGCGGTTTTTCAACCGTATCTGCAATTCGATGAGGTCTTCGTAGATATCCGCCGTGACCGTATAACGGCAGTTGACCATAGCAGCCTCCTGTAAATCATCAGCCTTTGCGCGCCTTTTGCCTGCATCGAAGCATCTTGAACAGAGGCAGCAGCAAAAATGTCACTGCAACGATCATGAAAACGCAGGAGATCGGGCGTGTAAATACATCCAGGAACATTCCAGAGGATGCGATCATCGCAGAGCGGAAGTACTTCTCAATCATGGGGCCGAGAATAAAGCCGAGGATGATGGGCGTCATGTCCACGCCCAGTTGCTCCAACACATAGGCAACGACACCAAAGAGCATCATCATCCAGACATCAAACATCCGATTATTTAGGGCAAGTACGCCCATGACACAGAACATCAAGATCGCCGGGAACAGGAAGGAGAATTTCACATCGATGGCGCGGATAAACAGCTTCAGGAGGCCAAGCTCCATGATATACATGACAAAATTTGCCAATGCGTAGGTGACCATGATCGTACCTATGATGTCAGGATTCTGCGTAAACAGCAGCGGGCCGGCCTGAAGCCCATGTATCGTCAGGCCACCCAGCAGGGCGGAGGTCGTCAGATCGCCGGGAATGCCCATCGTTACCAGCGGGATTAATGCGCCGCCATTGACGGCGTTGTTGCTGGTTTCAGATGCGCAGATGCCCTCGGGAGAGCCGTGTCCAAAGCGCTCTGGGTGCTTGGACACCGATTTTGACTGATTGTAGGTGATCATCGTCGCAGCATTCTGGCCGATGCCGGGCAGGATGCCTATGCCGGTGCCGATGAGGCAGCCCAGTGCGATGGGCTTTGCACAACCCTTCATTTCCTTCAGGTGCGGCAGAAAGCTGGTCTTCTGCATACTGATGTGCATTCTCGGCTCTTTCAGATCCACAGATTGATGCAGGATCTCGCGGATCGCGAACAGACCCATCATCAGCGCTGTGGACTGGATGCCGCCCTGCAGCTGCCAGTTGCCAAAGTCGAGCCGGCTCACGCCGGAAACAGCGTCAATGCCGACACATCCCAACAGAAGTCCCAGCAGTGCGCCGATCAGGCCTTTGACCACGTCCTCACAAGACATGGTGATCACGACGGCCAAACCAAGAATGCAGACTGCGAAGTACTCCCAACTGCCGAACGCCAGCACGACCTTAGCCAACTGCGGTGCGATCAGGATCAGTGCCAGCGCAGAGGCGGTACCGCCAATGAGACTGGCAAACACGCCAATCGTCAGTGCCTCGCCAGGCTTTCCCGCTTTTGTCATGGGGTATCCGTCGTAGCAGGTGAAGATCGAGGACGGTGTGCCGGGTATGTTGATCAGCGTTGCTGTGATCAGGCCGCCGCTGATGCCGCCTACGTAGATGGCAATTAGAAGTGTCAGGCCTTGATGCGCGGTCATTGTGTAGGTGATGGGGATCATAAGCGCCACGCCTAGTGTTGCCGTAAGACCGGGGATACATCCGAAGATGATCCCCATCAACACGCCGAACAGCAGTACCACAAAGCACATGGGATCAGAGAGCATTGCACCGATCCCTGCTGTAATTACTTCCATATGCGTACTCCTCTTTGCATGATCATAGTCCAGTGCGGAGAGCCGTCATAACAACGGCTCTCCGCAGACGGGAATGTGTAGTGCCGATCAGTTCGCGTTCAGGATCTCCTGGAACACCGGAGCCAGCTCTTCGGCCCAGGCCTCGATCTTGGGCTGCATCTCACTGCCGCGGACAAAGTTGATCTCCCAACCGTAGCCCTCGACCAGTGTTGCAAATTCCTCGGTCTTGGTCACTTCCTCGATGGCGTCTGCCAGCAGATCCAACACCTCCTGGCTGGTGCCGGCGGGCGCATAGTAGCCGCGGGGCTTGGTGGTGGTGATGTCAATACCCAGTTCCTTGCTGCAGGGCGTATCGGGCAGCGCCTTGGCGCGATCCTCACCGAAGACGACCAGACCATAGAAATCGCCGGAAGCCACGTAGCTCTTCGTATCGGAAACGGACATGGTCAACAGCTGGATCTGGTTGCCCAGAAGTGCCGTATTGGCGGCGGAACCGCCATCAAAGGGGACGACGGTAATATCGTTCTCAATGCCAAGAGCCTTCATCAGGCGCAGCGTATCGGCATAGTTCACCGTGTTGACGCCAGTGGTACCCAGCTTTACCTCGCCCGGATGCTCTTTTGCATAGGCAGCCATCTCGTCCAGACTCGTCCAGCCGGTGGTCGTGTTGGTCATGACCACACCGTAGTCATTCACCACGCAGCAGATCAGCTCCATTTCCTTATAGAGTTCCTCGGTGGTGGAGCCGCTCAACGTGAAGCCCACCACGTCCATGGGGTTGTGCGCAAGGATAGTGTAGCCGTCCGGATCCGATTTCGCGGCCTGCAGGCAACCAGTATAGCCGCTGGCACCTTCTACGTTGACAGCCACCATGTTGACATTATTGGGCAAGGAGATGTACTTCATGATGGTGCGCGTAAGGACATCGGAGCCGCCGCCTGCGGCGTAGGGAACAATACAAGTGATGGGGCCGCTGGGATAATCATCAGAGGTGTTATCGCTGGGGACGTTCTGGGCTCCGCAGGCAACCAGACTGAACGTCATCACTGCGGCAAGGAGCAGGCCAAAAAACTTTTTCATACTTTCCTCCTGTTTTCTTCTGATTTTTGTTTTACTATTTTGTTCGCAGACATCTGCGAGAGGGTACGATTACGGCAGGCGGACGCCTAGGAGCTTCGCAAAGACCAGCCACAGCACGGCCACCATGCATCCGGTGTAGACCACGTCAATGACGGCATACTTCGTCAACTCCTTTTTTGAGTAATCCTTCAGCTTCTTGTTATTTTCCTTGTACACATACAGGCCGTTAAGGAACAGAAGGATCACAGCGGTGCAGATGTAGAAACCTGCCACAGGCAGCAAAGCACAGTACAGTAGCAACGCGGCCACCGTCATGATGACGGTGCTGTTGATTGTAAAATGAAATCCTGATGTCTGCTGGGACTTCCTTCCCAGGTTCAGGGAGCGGATCAACAGCGCAAGTGAGGCTGCTGCCAGAAACAGCGCCAGCATCCGGATATACACATCCGGCCGCGTAAAGTATCCACCCATCGAGACAGATGGGATGTTGGATGTAATGTTCGGGTAGAGCAGCAGAAACAGGCTCAGTGCCAGCATCAGCACAGCCAGGACGAAGTCGTTTGCATTTTTAATCAATTTTTTCATACATATACTCCCGCAGCCGGCCGATTACATCGCATCCCGGTATTTGTCCATGAGCGCGTCTATCTGTGCCATTTCGCTCTGCGTGATGGGTTCCGTGGGAAGAATGGACCGATAGCTCATGGGGCATACCTTGCTCATGGCATATTTGGTGGACGACGTCTGACTTTTTGCCATCGGATAAAGCGTGCAGACATCCGATAGCAACTCATTCCACTTCATGGTTTCCGCGATGTTACCAGCCTTGCCGAACTGGTAGACCTTCAGGTGGACCTTCGGGAATACCGGCGCCAGCGACGGGACAAAGCCGTCTGCGCCCAGCAGCATGCTGGCTGCGGCAAGGTTTGTAGAGCCCTGGTGCAGGATGAAATCGGAGTCCTTGAAATGGCGGAGCAGCTTCTGGAATCCCGGGAAATTACCGGATGTATCCTTGCAGCCGATCACCCTACTGTCCAACTCCGCAATGCGGATGATGGTCTCCGGCGTGAGATTCAGTCCAGTGAACATGGGGATATTGTAGATCATCAGCTTGACCTTCGTATGGCGCAGGATCTCCTCGAAATGCCGGACTGTCTCGTCCTGTGTCGCGTGGCGTGCATAGAATACCGGCGTTACGACGGCCACGTCACCACCCATGTCCTCCAGCGCCTTGATATTGTCGATGACCCGCTGGGTACTGCTGTCCATCACACCGCTCATGACCGGGTAATCCGGTCCGGCCTCGTCCAGAACGATGCGGATCGCGCGGTTGCGCTCAGCCTGTGTCAAAGCCATGCACTCTCCGTTGGAGCCTGCAACGAACACACCATGAAGCCCCACATCTTTGCAGCGTCTTACGATTCCGCGCAGGGCAGCCTCATCTACCCGCTCAAATTCGTCAACGGGCGTTACGATGGGAGGTACAACTCCCACATAGCGGTCTTTTGCCATATAGCCTCTCTTGCCCTCCTTATGATCTTACTCTTTTTTGATATATTCTACTGCGCGGCTCAATGCCTTGCAATCGCCAAATGCGCCGGACTTCGTTACGACCGGAAGCCCAGCCGCGTTGCCATCACCAAATATCCCGGCAGGCATTCCGGGCGTGACCTCGTCCCACAAACAGATACGATGCACGTTGAGCGCCTGACATATACTCAGTGCCGTGTCGCCGCCGACAAGGATCATAGCATCATAAAGGCGGTCATCCTGCGCCCTAACTACCGCTCCCAAGCTGCCTGCAAGATGAAGCGCCGCCTTTCGCTGCTCCGGTGTAGTCTCGCTTTCAGCAGCCTCTCCTTTAGATGCTGCGTGCAGCAGATAGTCGAAGGTGAGCACCACGCCCGGACCGTCACCGTGCAGCGCCGCAGCGGTCGCCCTGCAGGCATTGCTTATCTCCTCAGCCTTGTCTTCCGCGCGGTTCAGCGCAGCAACGCGGAGGGGAACGATCTGAAAGCCTTTCTGACTGAGCTGCCTGATTTGAGCAGCTGTCTCCATTTTCATGGATCCTGTTACAACGAAGATCTTTCCTACGCCGTTCCACGGCGCACTTTTGGGCGCGTCATCCTGCGGGACAGGCAGTTCCCGTGCAAGCCCAGCAGAGCCGCAGTACAGGATACCCGGGATATCCCGGCAAACATCCGCAATGCGCCGGAGCGTTTCCTGATCTTCTGCATCGAAGAGGGCCACCTCCGTCTGCGGCGAAAACAGCATATCTCTTACCGTCGCCGTGTCCTGAAGCATTTCCTTTGCGATCGGCCGAACCGGAAAGCGGGATTCCCTGTGCCACCGCTGTAGTAGATCCTGAGATGAGCCGTCCGGCAAATGCAGGACTCCCTCCCTGACAATGCGGCCTTCCTGAGGAAAGCTGGGTGTCACGATCGCTTTCCTGCAGCCAGATGCTTCCAGCGCTGCATCGATCTCCTGCACCGGATTCCCACGCATCATGGAATCGATTTTTTTATACAGGATATCCTGCGGAGACAGTGACAGCCTGTGGACCGCCCGCAGTGTTTTTTCATACGCTTCTGAGCCGGACAGCTCTCTTGAGCTGTTGTTGATGGAGACTGCCCCTGCACAAGAATCGCCGCGCAGCTCACAGTCATCCGCACTTACGATCACACTGGTTTGAATCCCATATTTGCGGAACTGGATCCCGGTGTCCATCGCACCGGTAAGATCATCAGCCAATACTATGTACATGCTGTGTCCTCTCATTGTTTTACCGTCGAACGATAGGCGGCAAAGCGGATCGCATAGTCAATGGCATTCACCAGACTCAATTCATTTGCGTAGCCCTGTCCGGCGTGGCCAAAGCCTGTTCCGTGATCCACCGAGGTACGGATGATCGGAAGGCCCAGTGTGACGTTCACACCGGCCACCGCATCCCATTTACCAGCCTCCCTGTTATACACAAAGCCTTTTACCTTCAGTGGGATGTGGCCCTGATCATGGTACATGCAGACAACGATATCGTACCACCCACCGATCGCCTTACTGAACACCGTGTCTGCTGGCGTGGGTTTTCCGTCTGGAATGCAGATGCCCTCGGCCAGCGCCGCATTGATCGCCGGTTGGATCTCATCTATTTCCTCCCGGCCGAACAGGCCATCCTCACCACAATGGGGATTCAGACCCGCAACAGCGACTTTGGGGGACTGGATTCCCAAGGATCTGCACCCATCGTTGGCGATGCGGATGCAATCCAGCACGCGGTCTTTCTTCACCCTGTCGCAAGCCTCCCGCAACGAGACGTGCGTGGAAACGTGCACCACCCGCAGATTTTCGTGGGCCAGCATCATGGTGTACTTTTCAGTGCCTGTAAAATGGGCGTAAATCTCCGTATGCCCGCTGAAATGATGCCCCGCCATGTTGATAGCCTCTTTGCTCAGCGCATTGGTGACAGTGGCATCCACCTGACCTTCCATGGCCAGCTCAATGACCTTTTTTACATACTGAAAAGCCGCTTCGCCACCCAGCGGGCAGGCGATTCCGAACTTTCTGTCAGAAATGTCGGTCACAATGCCTAAGTCATATACATCGATGCTGCCGAAAGTAAAGAGTGCTTCGTCTACTGAATGAACAAGGTGCACCGCGAGCGTCCCCTTTTTCACAACACCAATCCGTTCTGCCGTTTCCAGCGCGTACTGCATGCAGGCGGCATCACCGATGACGATGGGGCGGCACTTCCGATATAGCTCTGGATCGGATAGGGCCTTTATCGTGATTTCAGGGCCATTTCCGCAAGGATCGCCCATGGTAACTCCAATAATGGGTCGTTTTGTCATTTTTCATCCTCCGGCAGAACAGAGAGGTATATGTTCCGGATCTCCTCTATCGTCAATTCTTTTCTGTTATTATCCAGGAGACGCCGCTGCTGGCCACCGGCCTCCACTAAAAAGTCCAGGTCACTGCCTTTGACGCCGTACTGTTTCAAATTTGTCGGGATGTCCGTGTCGCGGATGACCTGCTCAATAGCATGGAGCAGATACAGTGATCGCTGTTCTATGGTTCCCGTGCGCTGTTCAGGAAATACAGTGTCACAGAGCTGTGCCATTTCCTGTGCACAGGCACTGCGGTTCACCTTCATGACAGGGCTAAACAGAATGGCATTGGAAATGCCGTGGGCAATATGAAACTTTCCGCCCAGCGGATAGGACAACGCGTGAACGGCCGTTGTCCCGCTGGCGGTAATGGCGATCCCGCCATAATAGGCTGCCAGCAGCATGGCTTTCTTGGCATCCATGTCCTCCGGATCGCGGTAAGCTTTCACGATGTTGTGGAAAATCAGGCGCGCGCCTTCCCTTGCATAGAGGTCACTGAGAGGAGTGGCCTTCAAAGATGTGTAGCACTCCACAGCATGGGCCAGCGCATCCACTCCTGTAGCAGCTACGATAGCAGGCGGCAGATGGCGGATCATTTCAGGGTCCAGAATAGCATAATCAGGGATCATTTCGTCATTGACGATTCCTTTTTTTACGCTTTCCTCTGGAATGGCAACGATCGCGTTGCAGGTGGCCTCCGAGCCGGTCCCGCAGGTGGTCGGCAGAAACACTGTTTTGATCTGCTTATGGGCCAACGCGGGATCACGCAGAAGGTCCTTTATGGAATACGGAGCATTTTTCAATACGGAGCAGAGCTTTGCTGTGTCCATTACGCTGCCACCGCCGACGGCGACGATCATGTCACATTGCAGGTCTTCAATGGTCTGGACTACGTCCTCAACATCCAGATAGCTGGGCTCCCGCTTAATATCCGTGTACAGGTGATACGCAGCACCGTTCAACTGCTCCAGTACGCGGGTGCATAAGCCTGTATCATAAACGCCGCGGTCTGTCAAAACAATGACTTTTTTGGCATTTTCTTTTTCTAAAATACCACTGATTTTTTCTGTGGCATTTATGCCCAGATATGTGCATCCAGGGGTCTTTACGCTGCATATTGCTTTTGACATAACGATGCTCCTACTTTTAATTTGACATTCGTTGTTCCGAAGTTATAATAATGATTGCATGTATTGTTGCGTTTTACAAGGCGATTTCCCCTACCGCGCGTTTATATGTGAAACGAAATGTAAATAATCTGCAAAGCCAAACTTTTGATGTTTCAAAACAGAACAATTGGAGGCGCCTATGTGTCGAATACTTGCCATCGCTCCCTATGAAAGTATGCGGAATCTGATTGTCAATCTGTGTGCAGACCGCCCCGAGATTCAGCTGACAGCTTTGGTCGGTGACTTGGAGGAGGGCGCCAAGCTGGTGCAGACGATCCCTTCGGAGGATTACGATATTATCATCTCACGAGGTGGCACAGCCGAGATCATCCGCACTGTGACAAGTATTCCGGTCATTGATATTTCTCTGTCCAGCTATGATGTGCTCAGTACGATCCGCCTGGTGGAAAATTATCCGGGCAAGTCTGCCATTGTTGCGTATCCCAGCATCAGCAAGATGGCGCGGCTGATTTGCGGCGTGTTGCAATCTGACATTCCGGTGTATACGTTAGACTCCGCACAGCACCTGCACGGTTTGATACAGTCCTTGAATGCGCAGGGCTTTTCATTGATCATCGGCGATGCAGTTACCACCGCATACGCCCAGCGCTGCTCGCTGGATGCTGTGCTGATCACCTCGGGCATCGAAAGCCTGGAGTCTACGCTGAATGAGGCACTTTACATCTATGAGCTGTTGTCTGTGCAGGGTGCCAAAGAGGGACTGCTCCGAAAAATCACGCAGGGCGGAAATACATACTATGCGATTCTCGACAGCAAAGGCAATTCTTGCTGGGAAAACGCTGCTTTAAAAGAAAAGCATAAGCTGCGGCAGTTTTTCAAAAACTTCATCACAACGGTATCTGCCTTGGAAAATCGAGACTTCTCCCGAAAAATAGGAGGCGAACAGTATGCGATCTCCTACGAATACAGCTATATCCACAATGAAAAATACTATCTGTTTACGGCGCAGCCGCTGCAAACAGATGGCGGCGAATCGCAGATCCTTACCGTCTATACCGCGAATGATATTTCCCCACACTACTTTACCAACTATGCAAACTCCTTTCTGCGCAGCGAAATTGAGCAATACGCTCTTGTCAACATCCCCATCCTCATTATCGGAGAGAGTGGTACGTCGAAAAACAAAGTCGCCAACGCTCTATACAGCAACAGTCCCTATAAGGAATGGCCGCTTTATGTGGTAAACTGCGCCAGGGCCACACCAAAATTCTGGCAGTCCTTCACCAACCAGCCAAATTCTGTCCTGTTTTCCCAGCGGATGACCATCTTCTTCCAGAACGCCGAGTGTTTGAGCGAAAGCCAATGCAGCGCACTCCTGCGGCATATACGCACGAATTCCGGAAATAAATATCTTTTTTCTGTCGTAACGGACGGAAAAACAGCGGATGATATTCCTATCTGCCGATATGCCACCCAGGAGGAGTTCGTCTATCTGTGCCTTCCTCCGCTGCGGGACCGCATTCACGAGATCCCGGCATTAGCGACCCTGTATACCAGCGAATTCAATACACAGCTGACTAAGCAGGTTATCGGTTTTTTGCCGGAAGCGTTGGATGTACTGATGGGTTACTCCTGGCCAGGGAATCTGAATCAGTTCAGGCGCATCGTAAAAGAACTTATCCTGCAGACTGCAGGACCGTATATAACGGCGGATATGGTGCGGAATCTGCTGCGGCAGGAGGGCGCAGGAACATTTTCTGCATCTCCAGCAGAGAGCATCAATATCGACCAGCCGCTGGATGATATTATTTACGACGTGGTCTGCCGACAGCTTGCGCAGAGCAAGCAGAATCAAACAAAAGTCGCTGAAAAACTGGGAATCAGCCGGACTACACTCTGGCGGATCTTGCAGAGGAAGCGGAAGGACTCATAGGTGACCTGAAGGACACACGAAGACTGGAATGACATGCGAAAGCCAACGCCTTGTCTTTTATCACATTAGCCTTGGAGCATAACTGGAACTGTGTGCAATACACCAAAGGCCACCCTGTGCTGAAGATCGGCAGCCGCACCGTGATACCGAGGGACAAGCTGTGCAAGTAGATCGATGCAACACGGTCCAATTTGTTGCCAACCCGCTTTTTCTCATTGAAACGATCATACCGTCAATGTCGGTTTGCGTCAGGTCGGAAAACGACTTCTCTATATCAATGTGCCTGCTGATGGAGTGGAAATGTGCATGGTAGTTTTTGATGGTCGGTTCGGTAAGACCTTTTGCGGTCTGAGCGACCACAAATTCGTCAAATGCCCTTTTCATGGACAGCGTTGTTTGCGGTATGCGTTTTATTTTGCGGTTCATCGTTAGACCTCCTGCGTCCCTGAGTTTAGGTGGGGAACGCAGGAGGTCTAAAATTTTGATGAAAACAAGAAAAAACCCTTGAAATCATTGCGATTCCAAGGGTTTTGGAGCTTGTGGCCGGATTCGAACCGGCGACCTGCTCATTACGAGTGAGCTGCTCTGCCAGCTGAGCCACACAAGCATCAACGCAGATGGTAGTATAGCATACTTCACCGGCGCCGTCAACCGCTTTTCCGGCGAAGAGAGCCTTTTTTCTGCTCCGCCTACTTCCGAAGTGGGTACGTACCGGGAATGACAATACATAATGTAATCGATTGCTGACAACGGCCGCAGATCTTCCGGAAAAGTAAGGAAAACGCCGCCGGCGGTGCGCTGCGCGGCGGCGGGCACTTACGGGAAATCCCCTGCATATTTTCCCGTTCCGGTATACTTTTCACACAAAACAGCACGCCGGCAGCAACCCGGATGCCTTTACGTTAATTTGACATAATTCTACATGACATAATTTTTACAATGAGTTATCCACAGTTTCCACCACTTTTTCCACACTGCGAAAATCATTTTAAATACGCTGAATTTTCTTGTTATGGAAGAAAATGTAAGTACCGAAAAACACCTCTTTCACCCGCGAAACACACGCCATTAGCTTAACATAATGTCATATCAATGTCATATCACAGAGAAGAACGAAGGATATAGGCGTGATGATTTCCATAACACCGCCGCCGGCGGTTGGTTGACAAAAAGCACCCCCGAAAACGGGGGTGCTTGGTCACAGTAGGGGTGCGCCCAGGTCCATGGTGGCGTAGGCGTTGAGGTCGAGCCCGGCGGTGCGGCCCGCCTGATACTCATAGTAGCCCTGGGCACCGATCATGGCTCCGTTGTCGCCGCACCACTTCAGCGGGGGGAGAAACAGCCTGACGCCCGCCTTGCCGCAGGCGGCATACAGGTCGGCGCGGATAACGGAGTTGGCGGCCACGCCGCCGGCGGCCACCAGGGTCCTGCGGCCGGTAAGCTCCAGGGCGCGCATGGCGCGGGGCACCAGTTCCCCGGACACGGCGCGGGCAAAGTCCCGGGCAAGTGCCGGGGCGTCCAGCGGATCGCCCTTCTGCTGGGCGTTGTGCGCCAGGTTCACCACAGCGGTCTTCAGGCCGGAAAAACTCATGTCCAACTCTGCCCCGGCCACATGGGCGCTGGGCAGGTCGTACACGCCGCCTGCGGACTGCTGCGCCAGCTGGTCCATAGGCCTGCCGCCGGGGTAGGGGAGCCCCAGCACCCGCGCCGCCTTGTCGAAGCACTCACCGGCGGCATCGTCACGGGTGGCACCCAGCACGGTCATATCGGTGTAGTCCGCCACATCCACGATCAGCGTATTGCCGCCGGAGATGGCCAGCGCCACGAAGGGCGGCTCCAGCTCCGGAAAGGCCAGATAGTTGGCGGCGATGTGCCCCCGCACATGGTGCACCGGAATCAGGGGCACACCCAGCGCGTAGGCGGCGGATTTGGCAAAGCTGACGCCCACCAGCACCGCGCCGATGAGCCCCGGTGCGTAGGTGACGGCCACGGCATCGATGTCCTTTTTGGCCAGTCCGGCGTCGGCCAACGCCTTGTCCGTCAGGGCAGCGATGGCCTGTACGTGCTTGCGGGAGGCGATCTCCGGCACCACGCCGCCATAGAGGGCGTGCATATCCGCCTGGGACAATATGGCGTCGGACAGCAGCGTCCGCCCGTCCCGGACCACGGCCACCGCTGTCTCGTCGCAGGAGGACTCGAAAGCTAATATGTTCATTGCGCCGCCTCCTCCGTGTAGTATTTCGTCAGGATCAGGGCATCCTCCTTGGGTAGGTCGTAATAGTTGCGGCGGCGGCCCACCTCGCGGAAGCCGAAGCCCTGATACAGCGCGATAGCCGCGGTGTTGGAGGGCCGCACCTCCAGCGTCAGGAACGCCAACTGATTGCCGCGGGCAAAGTTGTCGAATACCTGCAAAAGCTGGGCCGCCACGCCCTGCCGGCGGCGGGAGGGGGCTACCGCTACATTGGTGATATAGCCCTCGTCGGCGGCTACCAGCAATCCCGCGTAGCCGATAACTTTCTCCGTCTCCGGCTCCAACGCCACCAAAAAGGCCGCGCACTGGTTGTCCAGCTCCTCGGCCAACATCTGCCGGGACCAGGGGCGGGAGAAGCAGGCCAACTCCAGCGCCGCCACGTCGTTCAAATGCTCCGCCGCCATGGGTACGATCTTGATGTGCTTCATAGCTTTATCCCTTCGCCTCCAGCCAGTTTTTTCCGCAGTGGGCGTCCACCGTCAGGGGAACGGACAGCGCTGCGGCGTGTTCCATCTCCTCCGTGAGGATGCGCTTCACCTGCGCCTGCTCCTCCGCCGGGCACTCGGCGATCAGCTCGTCGTGGACCTGCATCAGCAGCCGGGCACGCAGGCCCTCCCGCTTCAGCCGGTCATGCACACGCACCATCGCCAGCTTCATGATATCGGCGGCGCTGCCCTGCACCGGCATATTCAGCGCCACCCGCTTGCCGAATTCCCGCAGGTTGAAATTACTGCTCTTCAGCTCCGGCAGGGGGCGGCGGCGGTGCATCATGGTCTGCACGTAGCCGTCCTGCTCCGCCTGTGCCACCACGTCAGTCATATACTGCCGCAGGGTGCTGTACGTCTCGAAATAGCGGTCCATGTACGCCTTGGCCTCCGCCACGGTGACGCCGATGTCCTGGGCCAGCGCAAAGGCGGAAATGCCGTACACAATACCGAAATTCACCGCCTTGGCCCGGCGGCGCAGCTCCGGCGTCACATCCTCCTCCGGCACGTGGAAGACCTTGGCGGCGGTGGCGGTGTGGAAGTCCGCACCGGACAGGAATGACGCCTGCATGACCTTGTCGCCGGACATATGCGCCAGCAGGCGCAGCTCGATCTGGGAGTAGTCCGCATCCACCAGCACACAGCCCTCCGCCGCCGTGAACATCCGCCGCAGCTGGCTGCCCAGCTCGGTGCGTGTGGGGATATTCTGCAAATTCGGCTCCGTGGAGCTGAGCCGCCCGGTGGCGGTGACGGTCATTTGGAAGCTGGTGCGTATCCGGCCGTCCATATCGATGACCTTCATCAGCCCGTCCACATAGGTGCTCTTCAGCTTGGTATACTGGCGGAAGCACAGTACGTCGTCCACGATGGGATAGGCGTAACGCAGCTTTTCCAGCACATCGGCGTTGGTGGACCAGCCGGTCTTCGTCTTTTTGCCGTGGGGCAGCTGCAATTTCTCGAACAGGATATACCCCAGCTGCTTGGGGGAGTTGATATTGAAAGTCTCTCCGGCGGCGTCATAGATAGCCTGCTCCACGCGGTCCGTGGTCTTCTGCAGAGCTGCGCCGAAATCCGCCAGGGCGTCCCGGTCCACCAGGAAACCAGCTGTCTCCATATCCGCCAGCACCCGGCACAGAGGCAGCTCCACATTATAATACAATTCCTCCATCTCCAGCTCCCGCAGCTTGGGCGCGAGCGTCCCGTGCAGGGCGGACACGGCGGCGGTGTAGCTGATAAGCGCCGTCTGGGCGGCGATGTTCTCCCCAGCCAGGGGATTGAAGGCGTCCGCCGTCAGATGGTCGGGCTGGGGCAGCTGCTCGTTATAGTAGGTGACAAACAGCCGCTGCAGATCGTAGCTGCCGGCGGTGGCGTCTACCAGATAGGCGGCCAGCGCCGTGTCGAAGATGAAACCATCGGCGGGCAGTCCCTGGGCCAGCAGGGCACGCATCATGTCCTTGACATTGTGGCCAACCTTCCGGATATCCGGCGCAAACAGGGCGGACAGCAGCGCCCGCCAATCACCGGCATATCGGTTGACATAAATTTCAACCATCAGAGAGCTGTCTGCCCCGGTCTCGCATTCCACCGCCAGCGCCGCCAGATTCGGCGTACCGTATACGGTCACGTATGCCGCCTCGCGCCACAGGGCCAGGCACGCCTCGGCACGCTCGGCCGTCTCCAGTATTTCCGCCTCCGCGGTATATGTGGGCAGCTCCTCTGCCACGCAGGCCGGGGAGAGCTGGTATTTATCGATGAGCTTCTGGAATTCCAGCTTCAAAAACAGGCCGTACAGCTCCGGCTTGAAGGGCTGGCGCAGATTGGCCTCCGGGTCGAAATCCAGCGGCGCATTTGTGTCGATGGTGGCCAGCCAGTAGCTGTGGCGGGCAGAGGCCTCGCCTTCCTTGAGTTTACATAAAAATACGGGCTTCAGGGGCACGCTGTCGATGTTCGCGTACACGGCGTCAATGGAGCCATATTGCTGTACCAACGCCATGGCGGTCTTTTCACCAATGCCGGGCACGCCGGGGATATTGTCGCTGCTGTCGCCGGCCAGGGCCTTCAGATCGATCATGTGGATGGGGTCAAAGCCGTACTCCGCCCGGAAAGTGGATTCGGTCATGCAGCGGTCGCTGTCCGGTCCCTTGCCGCCGGTCAGCAGACGCACATGGGTGTGGGCGGTGATCAGCTGCAAGCTGTCCCGGTCGCCGGTGGCGATGGTGCAGTCCCATCCGGCGGCCTCGCACTTACGGCTGATCGTGCCGATCAGGTCATCGGCCTCGTAACCGGACAGCTCATAACAGGGCACGGACATGGCGTCGAGCACCTGCTTCAGCGGCAGCATCTGTTCGGCCAGTTCCTCGGGCATACCCTTGCGGTTGGCCTTATAGGCCGCGTCGGCCTTGTGCCGGAATGTTGGCTCCCGCCGGTCGAAGGCCGCGCACACGGCGTCCGGCTTCTCCTGGTCCAGCAGCTTCTGCAGCATGGTGACAAAGCCGTAAATGGCGTTTGTGTGCAGCCCCTGCCGTGTGGTCAGCAGGCGCGCCTTTCCGACGCCGTAATAGGCGCGGTTGACGATACTGTTGCCGTCGAGAACCATCAGTTTCATAGGTGAGCCTCCGTTTTGTGATCGTTTTCAATTTATTATACGCCGATTTTCCCGCCAACACAACCATTTCCGCGCGGAGTTGTTTTGCCTTTTGCGCCGGTCTGACCGGCACCCCCTGCATCTCCTTGGGGCAGCCGTAGACCTGTGGAGAAACGGCAACTCGATACATTGCACATGAAATGCCGATTAGCGGCCACAACTGCCGATATATGCGCAATTATAGAGGCGGAATATCGGTAAAGTGGAACATTTCATCTCGTGAACACCACTTTTTGTCGAATGCGGTCGCTGGGTGTCGAACGAAAATGTTGGTTTTCGACAAATTGCCCTTGCATTTGCTGTCTGTTTGTGGTATTTTTGATAGCGTCAAAGCGGTTCGTGGTGTGTATATGGGGAATTGCGTGCCGTTAAAATTATGTTAAAGGGGAAAGTGAATATGGAGAACAAGATCACTGTATGCGTTGCGGATGCGGACCAGGCGTATCGGACGGAGCTATGCGATTTCTTGAAGAAGCAGGGGGATATCTGTCTGATCGGCGACACTGCCGACGGCCGTGAGGCGTTGGCGATGGTGGAGGCACAGCACCCCGCCGTGCTGGTGCTGGACACGGTACTGCCCGGGCTGGACGGCACAGGCATCCTGCGGCGGTTGAAGGGCAAGTCCGAGACGCGGTGCATTGTGGTGACGGAATTCCGCACCGCCGAGGCGGCCCGGGATATCCGCGATGCCGGCGCCTATGTATTCCTGCCCAAGCCGGCGGACGACACCTCAGTGCTGGAGCATATCCGCCACGCGGCAGGCCCGCGCTGCGACCTGCCGCTGCAGCAGCTGGAGATGATGGTCACGGCCATCATCCACGAGATCGGCGTGCCGGCGCACATCAAGGGCTACCAGTACCTGCGGGAGGGTATTATCCTGACGGTGCGGAATATGGAGGTCATCAACGCGGTGACGAAGGTGCTGTATCCGGAGATCGCAAAGCGGTTCGGGACGACACCCAGCCGGGTGGAGCGCGCCATTCGCCACGCGATCGAGGTGGCGTGGGACCGCGGCGACCTGGAAACGCTGCAGAAATACTTTGGCTATACGGTGAACTCCGCGAAGGGCAAGCCCACGAACTCCGAATTCATCGCCATGATCGCCGACCGCCTCCAATTACAGGCCCAGGAAATGTGAACACTATATATCCGGGAAATGTGAACAAACCCATACAAAAGGTAATACCTTTATGTACGCAAAAAAGGCGCCGAAGGGCGCCTTTTTTATATATATATGATACTTTCAGTTCACGCTTATGACATCTTCCGATACATTGTGGGCAGACAGCCGTACTGGTCCTTGAAGGCGGCGGTGAATTTGCTCTGGCTTTCATAGCCCACCTGGCGGGCGACCTCCGCCATACTGGCATCCGTCTCACGGAGGAGGCGGGCGGCCTTCTCCATGCGGTGCTCTTTCAGGTGGGCAGCGATGGAGGTGCCGTACACATCCTTGAACACCTCTTTCAATGTGGTCGGGTTGATGGGGTACAGATGGCAGAGGCCCTCGATGGTGATACGCTGGTCCATGTGCGACAGCAGGTAGTCGTGGATCTCCCGGATCAGCCGGACCTGCTCTGCCTCGGCGCGCCACTGGGGACAGGCCACGTCCATGACCTGTTCGATAAGCTCGTGCAGCAACCGGGCCTGGGCGGTGTCGGCGGCGTGGTAATAGACCTCCTTGCCGTCGCGGCGGGTGGTCAGCAGGCCGCTGTCCCGAAGGATGCGGAGGTGGTGGGAGACGGCAGGGCTGGACATATCCATCATGGCGGCGATGTTCACCACGCACTCCTCGCAGTGGCACAACAGCCAGAAAATGCGGATGCGGTTGGCGTCGCCCAGCTGCCGGAAAATATCGGAAAGCTCCTGAAAGGTGTCCTCTTTTTCCAGCATCTGGCGGACGACCTCCGTGTGGGCCGGTTCTTCGCCGTGGTAATGAGGCAGGGCCGGGTTTTCCATACGATGACCTCCGTTTCGCCCGAAAAGCAGTGGTTTTCGCCCGGGCGGCAGAGAGTGCCGCCGGACCGTTGACATTTGCGGTCAGGTACATTATACTACGCTCATAACGATTAAACAAGTACTTAATACTTTAAGTGCTGCGAAAGGAGTCATCACTATGAAAAAGACATACAGCATCGAAGTTGACTGCGCCAACTGCGCCAACCTGATGGAGGAAGCTGCCCAGAAGACTGAGGGCGTAGCCTCCGCCGTGGTGAACTTTATGACGCAGAAGATGATCGTGGAATTTGCGGAGGGCGCAGACCAGAAGGCCACCATGAAGGCGGTGCTGAAGGCCTGCAAGAAGGTGGAGCCGGACTGCGAGATCGAACTGTAAAACCACGCAAAGGCTTCCCTGCGGGAAGCCTTTGACATACGCCTGCGGGCGCGGGATGGGGCGTTTCGTGCTCCGGCACGAGTAACTTTCTTTTTTTGTAAAAAGAAAGTTACCAAAGAAAACCACTCAAACCTACGGTTTAAGGATCCCTTGGCGCGGGGAGGGTTTCGCCGCTGCGGCGGCGAGTCGGTTTCCCCCTGACGGGGAGGCGGCCTCCGGCGGCCACATTTCTTTCTGCGAAGAAAGAAATGTGGGA
>OHAT01001294.1_pt1 | contig 22294 bp, 17 predicted proteins | sample 1577141 | NCBI WGS metagenome assembly OHAT01 (sample SAMEA3541578, study PRJEB24748) | human gut metagenome | biome: human gut; feature: human-associated habitat; material: faeces | place: China | collected 2012 | reverse complement strand
TGCATGTGTTAGGCACGCCGCCAGCGTTCATCCTGAGCCAGGATCAAACTCTCTATAAATCATATCATAACCGTCTCTAAAAATTTAAAAACGGATACAATCTAAATCTTAGATCGCTATCTAGCTCTCAAAAGAATTGTTTTACATCGTCTCCGATGTTAAGAACCCTTTTCTGGTGCTTATTTTGCATAAGCTACAAAACTTTTTCAGTTTTGTGTTCTTACATTGTTTAATTTACAAGGTACACGCCGCTGTGCCTCTCGGCGACAGCTTGTTTATACTACCACACGCGGCTTCGCTTGTCAAGAACTTTTTTCAACTTTCTTTCGGAAGTTTCGTTCGTTCGTGACGCACAATCCCTCGCGTGTTTGATAATATAGCACTTCCTGTTGCCATTTGTCAATACTCTTTTTAAACTTTTTAACGTTATTTTTTCGCCCAGCTATATGTAGTGGGGACGCGCTGCCGCATCCCCAATTTTGCGCTGTTTCCGGACACTCAGGAGCAGAACCGGTGCTTCCCGATGACCGTGATGAGCGGCCGCGACCAGATCCACGAGCTGGTGGCCGTGGACGGATTGAAATAATAGATCGCGCCGCCGGAGGGATCGACGCCATTGAGTGCATCGCGCGCGGCGCGGTAGGCGCTCTCCGCGACCGGCTGATTGAACTGCCCATCCGTGATGCACGTGAACGCGCCGCTCTGATAGATGACGCCGGAGAGCGTATTCGGGAACGACGGGTGCTTGATGCGGTTGAGCACGACGGCGCCGACGGCCACCTGGCCGGAGTACGGCTCGCCGCGGGCCTCCGCCGAGATCAGGCGCGCAAGCAAATCGACCTGCGAACTGGACGCGCCGCCGGAACCGCCGGAATTGCTGGAATTGCCTCCGCCCGCGGACAGCCCCATGGCCGCCAGCGTCTGGTCGCCGGCCTTGCCGTCGACCGTGAGGCCGTTTTTCTGCTGGAAGGCGCGCACGGCGCGCTCGGTGCCGCTGCCGTAGATACCGTCCACGGTACCGGTATAGTAGCCCCAACTTTTGAGCTTCGTCTGGATCTGCGTGACTACGGCGCCGCTGGAGCCTTTTTTGTACGAGGCCGCCTCGACAGCCGGGACAAGCGCAACGAGCACCATGCTCACCGAGAGCAGCACCGCGAGTGCGAGACACAAGCGTTTGGATCGTTTCTGCATATACAAAACTCCTTCGCAGACGTTTGGTTCTAGTCTGCGAAGGAGCGTGTTTCTTATGCAGGCAAATTTGAAAAATCAGCTTTTGCGCGACTTGACATCCGCCTGCAGGCGCGCAATGAAGTCCGGGAGGGCCTCAACGCTCTGCTCGCCGGAGAGGGTGCGCACGGAGATGGTGTCGTTTTCCGCTTCCTTATCGCCGAGGACGAGCATGTACGGGATCTTCTGACCCTGCGCCTCGCGGATCTTGTAGCCGATCTTCTCGTTGCGCAGGTCGGTCTCGACGCGCAGGCCAGCCTTCTCCAGACGGTCGGCAACGTGCTTGGCGTAGTTGTTCGTGCGGTCGGTGATGGGCATGACCTTGACCTGCACGGGCGCGAGCCACAGCGGGAACGCGCCGGCGTAGTGCTCGGTGAGGATGCCGATGAAACGCTCGATGGAGCCGAAGCACACGCGGTGGATCATGACGGGGCGGTGCTTCTCGCCGTCGGCACCGACATACTCAAGGTCAAAGCGCTCGGGCATCTGCATATCCAGCTGGATCGTGCCGCACTGCCAGGTGCGGCCGAGGCTGTCTTCCAGATGGAAGTCGATCTTCGGGCCGTAGAACGCGCCGTCGCCCTCGTTGATGACATAGGGCTTGCCGAGCTCGTTGAGCGCGGAGACGAGGCCGTTTGTCGCAACCTCCCACTGCTCGTCCGTGCCGATGTGATCCTCCGGCATCGTGGACAGCTCCATGTGGTACTTGAAGCCGAAGAGCGAGTACACGTCGTCGATGAGCTTGGCCACGCCCTTGATCTCGTCCTTGACCTGATCGGGCGTCATGAAGATGTGCGCATCGTCCTGCGTGAAGCAGCGGACGCGGAACAGGCCGTGCAGCGCGCCGGACAGCTCGTGACGGTGCACGATGCCGAGCTCGCCGACACGCAGCGGCAGGTCGCGGTAGGAGTGCGGCTGGGACTTATAGACCAGCATGCCGCCGGGGCAGTTCATCGGCTTGAGCGCGAACGGCACATCGTCGATGACGGTCGTATACATATTATCTTTATAGTGATCCCAGTGACCGCTGCGGTGCCAGAGATCCTGGTTGAGCATGATCGGCGTCGAGATCTCGACATAGCCGGCCTTCTTATGGATCTCGCGCCAGTAGTCGATGAGCTGGTTTTTGAGCACCATGCCGTTGGGCAGGAAGAACGGGAAGCCCGGGCCCTCGTCCATGAACGTGAACAGGCCGAGCTCCTTGCCGAGCTTGCGGTGGTCGCGCTTCTTGGCCTCTTCGATGCGGGCCAGATACGCATCGAGCTCCTCCTTCTTCGGGAAGCAGGTGCCGTAAATGCGCTGGAGCATCTTGCGGTTGCTGTCGCCGCGCCAGTAGGCGCCGGTGACGCTCGTGAGCTTGATGGCGTTGCCCTTGACGCGGCCGGTGGAGTCCAGATGCGGGCCGGCGCAGAGGTCAACGAATTCGCCCTGACGGTAGAAAGAGATGACGGCATCCTCCGGCAGGTCGTTGATGAGCTCGACCTTGTACGGCTCATCGCGCTCCTCCATGAACTTCAGCGCTTCCTCGCGCGGGAGCTCAAAGCGCTCGAGACGCAGCTTTTCCTTGCAGATCTTGCGCATCTCGGCCTCGAGCTTTTCAAGCACCTCGGGCGTGAACGGCTGGGGGCTGTCAAAATCATAATAGAAACCGTCCTCGATGGCCGGGCCGATGGCCAGCTTCACCTCGGGGTACAGGCGCTTCATGGCCTGGGCGAGAATGTGGCTGGTGGTGTGACGGTAGGTATCTCTGTAGGTCTTGTTTTCAAAGGTGTACTGATCGTCCATAATGTCTCCTCCTAAACTAAAAACGCCCCTGCGCCTCGCGGCACAGGGGTGCTGAAATCACACGGTTCCACCCTGAGTTTCCCTCAGTTGGCGCTGTAACGCGCGCCGCACGGGTCGCCTTACTGCAAGGTTCGGGCGATCGGCTCGGGGAAGGTCTGCGCCGGAGGGGTGCCGCAGGCGGCTCACAGCCTATGACCGCCATTCTCTGTCCGTCCTCGCTCGGGTGCAAGTCCCGTCATTGCCTTTTGAACGGTATCATCGTAACACCGACTGTTATCCCCTGTCAAGCACAATTTCATACGAAATCCGGCCGGAAATGCCGCCGTTTGTGCATGAAACGCTGCGCGGATCGCTTGCCAAATGCAGACAGTCCGTGCTATACTGAATCTGGAAGTCAAACCGATAGCAGAAAGGAGCGCACCACCATGACCATAGGCGACAAATGCCCCTACTGCGGCAGAGAATTGCTCTCCGGCTATCTGCAGAGCGCGCGGCAGATCATCTGGAGTCAGGAGGAAAAGTCCATATCCTTTCGCGCGGACGAGGACGGCGATCTCGTGGTGAGCCACGGGATCTGGGAAGGCAGCTTTGCCGACTGCCGGTACTGTGCAGACTGCGGCATCTTCCTGCTGGAGCGCCCCGCGCAGCCGCCGAAATTCGGCGAGCGCCTGCGCGGAAAATTCGGCCGCCTGCGCTGCGGCGACACAACGGAATAAGAAAAGACCGCACGCGGCGTTTTGCCGCGTGCGGTTCGTCGTTTTCCAGAAAGATCAGACGTTGAAGCGGAAGAGCGTCACGTCGCCGTCGTGCATGACATAGTCCTTGCCCTCGGAGCGGACGAGGCCTTTCTCCTTGGCGACGGCCATGCTGCCGCAGGCTTTCAGGTCGTCGAACGCGACGATCTCAGCGCGGATGAAGCCGCGCTCGAAGTCCGAGTGGATCTTGCCGGCGGCCTGCGGCGCCTTCGTGCCGCGCGTGATCGTCCAGGCGCGGCACTCATCGCTGCCGCACGTCAGGAACGAAATGAGCCCCAGCAGGCTGTACGAACACTGGATGAGCCGGTCGAGGCCGGACTCTTCGATGCCGAGCTCCTCGAGGAACATGGCGCGCTCGTCGGGCTCGAGCTCGCCGATCTCCTGCTCGACCTTCGCGCAGATGGGCAGCACCTGCGCGCCCTGAGACACAGCCAGATCGCGCACCTGCTGATAGTACTTGCAATCTTCATACCCGGCGGCGAATGTATTTTCGTCGAGGTTGGCGGCGTAAATGACGGGCTTGATGCTCAGCAGGTCACTCGTCTCGAGCAGGGCACGATCCTCGTCGCTGCAGTCATAGGTGCGGGCGCTCTTGCCGTCGTTGAGATGCTCGAGCAGGCCGCGGAACACATCCGCCTCGTGCAGGCAGGCCTTGTCGCCGCTCTTGCCGGCCTTGGCCGCCTTGTCGATGCGGCGCTGGACCATCTCAATGTCCGCCATGATGAGCTCGAGGTCGATGATCTCAATGTCGCGCAGCGGGTCGGTCGAACCCTCGACGTGCATGACGTTTTCATCGTCAAAGCAGCGCACGACGTGCACGATCGCATCCGTGGCGCGGATGTTGGACAAAAACTTGTTGCCGAGGCCCTCGCCCTTGGACGCGCCCTTGACGAGGCCGGCGATGTCGACAAACTCGATCACCGCGGGGGTCTTTTTCTTCGGCTGATACATCTCAGCCAGATAATCCAGCCGCGCATCCGGCACAGAGACCATGCCGACGTTCGGGTTGATGGTGCAGAACGCATAGTTGGCGACTTCCGCGCCCGCGTTCGTAATGGCGTTGAACAGCGTGGACTTGCCGACGTTCGGCAGGCCGACGATACCGAGTTTCATAAAGGAAATCCTCCTTTTTATTTTCAACAAGGTATTGTATCATCCAACGGCACAAAGTGCAAGCACGATTCTCCGGTGAAACGCCGACCCGTGCAAAACCCCGGAGAAACGCACAGTTTGTGCGTTGCTCCGGAGACTGTTCAGCATGGCAGATGGAAATTGTAATTTCTTGCGTCCACTGCCCATGCATCGAATTCCGACTGACGAATCGCAAATTCGCTCAGCCTGTCTGCGTAATCCCGATCCAGCACTGCCGCAATGACCGCGCAATACGCCGCGTTTTTCACATTGCTCTCCGACGGGCTGTTCGTATTCTTCAACTGAAACCACGCCCTCAGCAGCGACGCCGCTTGTGCGTATTCATCGTCAAAACCGTTATCCGTCGGTGCAGGTTTCACGTTCAGTGCTTTGAGAAGATACGATTTCTGCTTTTCGGGATCATAACCCGCAAACGACACATCTCCATAGATCTGCGCGGTGAGGCAATCGGCTTCCACCTTCGTTTGGCCGCAACTCATATCTCCCGCCTTGATACACAGCGCAAGTGCTTCATCGGTTCTTTTTCCCACACAGTATTTCAGCGCCAAACTCACCATCGCCTTTGGGTTAGATTCCGCCGCCTTCACGAGCCAGTATCGCGCTTTTTCTTTATCCACGCCTAAGTCGTCTGATCCCCAAGAGAGTCCCTGCATGGCTTCGGTGTTTCCGTTTTCAGCGGCTTTCGTCCACCACGCCAGTCTTTCGCTCTTATTCGCAGCAATCAGGCCAAGCCAGTACTGCGCATTGGCATCGCCGTTCTGAGCTTTCGGAAGATAGATTTTCCTCCGGATCTCGTTGTGTTTTTCGGCCGTCAGACCATTGTCGAAGCACTGCAGCAATTTCTGCTTTGCGGAAGGGTCTCCGCTGTCTGCCGCCTCCACGATCGCGGCTATTTCACTTTCGGCTGCATCTCTGTTTTTTGCCCATCTGGAGACAACGACAACAATGACGATGATGATTGCAAGCATTAAAATCCACATAGCTTCTCCCCAGAATCACAGGCGCCGCATCGTGGCGCTGCACCGCGGGCACGTGCATGTGTCCCCCAGCACACGAATACGCGTCACGTATCCACACGAACCGCACTTGAACATATCGCTGACGTAATATCTTGCACCGAATACGTGTTTTCTCAACATGATCTGATCTCTCCCTTCACGAAATAAAAATTGTTCCGCATCGTTCGCACTGATACCTCCATTGCCTGCCGTCGATCGAGCAGAGCGGATGCGCCAAAAATCCGCATTTCGGGCATGTCTTTTTCTCCATAAAAATGTCCTCCCAATAAAAAATTATCGATGATTCCTGTAGATCTCGCAGCGTTGATAGGCATCTCCGCTGTCGGAATTGCAGGTGAAGCGAACCTGCGAGCTGTCCGGCGCAAATTCCTGCTTACATAATCTGCAAACATATTTATCATTCGCGGATGAGAATACGCCGCTCGACCTGTAATCCAGATAATAGCATCGTGACACTGCAATCACCCCCCCTGTTTCCGAATATTTCAAATTCTATCTAATTATACTCAATCTTTGAGTAATTGTCAATACTCAAAGATTGAGTGTGATACTTTTTTTGAAACACCATTTAGGAGCGTGACATGAATTATCGGGATATCATCCGCGGCGTTCGCGAGGACAGAGATTATACGCAGGCAAGGATTGGAGAAGTATTAAACAAATCGCAGCAGGGCTATAGCCATATCGAATCCGGAAGAGCCGAGCTCAAAATTGACGATCTGATCAAGCTGTGTAAGTTCTACGACCTCTCGGCCGACTATCTGATCGGTTTGACCAGCACGCCAAGGAGCTACAAATGAAGGCACACATCCACCAGCCGCGCCGGTGGATGTGTGCCTTCTCTATTTTCGTATACACTCGGTTTTGCCGCAGCCGTCCATCGGCCGTGCCAAGGTTTCCGCGCCCGGCCATTTCAAGCCGTCACTTGACCGGATGATAGTTGTCCGGGTCGAGACACTGTGCCGCCATGCGCACGTACCAGTCCTTCGTCTCGCGCCAGTCGGTGCGGTCCTTGTCGGTCAGCTCGCGCAGCGGCTTTGCGGGCACGCCCGCGACGAGCGTCTCCGGCGGAATGATCTTGCCCTGCGGCACGAGCGCCGACTCGGCCACGATGCTGCCCGCGCCGATCTCGCTGCAGAGGCTGAGCACCGCGCCCATACCGATGCTGGCCTCCGGCCCGATCACACGCGCGTGGATGATCGCGCCGTGGCCGATGGTCACGCGGCGCGAAATGGTCACGACGGGATCTTCCCCGCCGGTGTGGATGATGACGCCGTCCTCGACCGCGACCTCCTCGAGGACGATGCGCGAGGCGTCGGCGCGGATGACGGCATAAGGGCCGATATAGCAGCGCGGGCCAACGATCACATCGCCGATGAGCTCCGCGCTCGCACTGACGAACGCCGTCGGGTCGACCTGCGGGGCTTTCCCGCCAAAGGTATAGAGCATAAAGGTCTCTCCATTTAAATAAAAGATGTATGATTTTATCATGCACAGCCGCCGGATGCAAGCACAACGCCCGGGCAGGAGGAACCTGCCCGGGCAAACGTATTCGGATCGCAATTACAGACTGCGTGCCGCCTCGTAGCCATCCCAGATGGCGCCGAAGATGTTGCGCACACGGCGGCCGTCGCCGAGCGCGAGCACGGTCTCATAGTCATCGCGGATCGCGTCAAAGAGCGCATGGTTGGCCTCCATGCCGACCGCAGTGATGACCGTGTCACCTCCCGCCAGCGCGGGCACGCCCTCGACCTCGTAATAAACGCCCTTGGCATCGACGGATTCCAGCGCCGCGCCCTCGACGATGTGCACGCCGTGGAACACGAGCAGGTCGCGCAGCATGAGCTCATTCATGGCCGGCAGCTTGGCCGAGCGCAGGAGCTTGCGCCGGGCGAGCAGCGTGACGGTGTGGCCGTTTTGCACCAGGTGCAGCGCCAGTTCGCAGGCGACGAGTCCCGCGCCGATGATGACGACCGACTTGCCGGCTTTCGCCTTGCCCTCGAGCACGTCGAGCGCGCTGACCACATTGTCTCCGTCCGCACCGGGCAGTGCCAGCGTTCTGGGCGTGCTGCCCTCGGCGACGAATACCGTCTGCGGCTTGAGAGAATCGAGCAGCGCCTTATCCGCGCGTGTATTCAGGCGCACGTCCACGCCCAGATGCGCAAGCGTGGCGGCATACCAGGCAACAAGATCACGATCCGCCTGCTTGAAGTGCGGCACACCGGCCGGCTTGAGCGCGCCGCCGAGGGCATCGCTCGCTTCGAGCAGCGTGACATCATGGCCGCGCAGCGCGCTCACGCGCGCCGCCTCCAGGCCGGCAGGCCCGCCGCCGACAACGACCACGCGCTTTTTCTCCGCTGCGGGCGTGATGCCGACGAGCCGCTCGCGCGCGCACTCGGGGTTGACCGCGCAGGAGCCGACCGCGCCGTCAAACGCGCGGCCGAAGCAGCCCTCGTGGCAGCACAGGCACGGACGGATGAGCGCGAGCTCGTCGTTGCGCACCTTGCGGACGTAGTCAGGCTCGGTCAGGAGCGGGCGCGCCAGACCGATCATGTCGCAGCGGCCGTCTCGCAGCGCCTGCGCCGCCAGATCCGGATCGTCCATGCGTCCGGCAGCCAGCACCGGCACGTCCACGACCTGCTTGACCTGCTCGGCAAACGGCAGATAGACGCCCTTGTCAAAGTACATCGGCGGATGCGCCCAGTACCAGCTATCGTAGGTGCCGGCATCGACAACATACAGGTCGTAGCCCGCATCGACCAGGATTCTGGCCGCCTGCAGGCCCTCGTCCGTATCGCGGCCGAGCTCGGTGAACGTCTCACCCGGCACCGCGCCCTGACGCAGATCCTTGATATAGCTCTTGAGCGAAAAGCGCAGGATGACCGGGAAATCCTCGCCGCAGTACTGCTTGATCTTCTGCACGATCTCGATGGCGAAGCGCAGGCGGCCGTTGAGATCGCCGCCGTACTTGTCCGTGCGCTTGTTGAACAGCGACATGGCAAAGCAGTCGAGCAGATAGCCCTCGTGCACGGCATGCACCTCAACGCCGTCATATCCGCACTTTTTGGCGATAGCGGCCGACACGCCGAACTGCTCCACGAGCCGCTCGACCTCCTCCGTCGTCAGCTCGCGGCACTCGATGCGCGGGTTCCAGCGGTTGCTGATCGTACTCGGCGCGACAAACTTGCGGTCATGGATCATGGCGGGCATGGCGCTGCGGCCAAGGCCGGCCGTGAGCTGCACGAAGATCTTGGCGTCAAAGGCGTGCACGCGGTCGGTCAATTCGCGCGCGGCCTTGATGTATTTCCCGGGGCAGATCGTCGGGCACGGGAAAGAACCGGGGCTGTGGACCTCAATGTTGTTGTCCACCCAGTTGGCGCCCGTGATGATCAGGCCGACGCCGCCGGCGGCACGGCGGACGAAATAGTCCACGGCGTCCGGCAGGTAGGCACCGTCCTCATCGTTGTGCGTGACGGTGCCCATGGCGGCCATGAAGTAGCGGTTTTTAATGCGCGTATTGCGGATCGAAAACGGTGTAAACAGCGGTTCGTATGCGGGGTTCATGTGGTTTCCTCCTTCTCTGGTTCGGGTTGTGTATCAAATTGCGCGGCGCACTCCGGTGACAGTTGTCCCCAGGCGACTGCCTCCTGTGCGAGCGCGCAGCGAAAGCGCGGATGCGCGATGCGGATCATGGCGCAGATGCGCGTCTCCAGCGGTTGATTGTGCAGATCGGCCGCGCCCCACTCCGTGACGATGTACATGACATCGCTGCGCGGCGTCGTGACGACTGCGCCGGACGGAAGATGCGCGCGAATGTTGGACGTGAGCGTCCCGTCGGGCGCTTCGTGCGTGGAATGCAGGCACAGAAAACTCCGTCCGCCCACAGAACGCGCCGCGGCGCGGACAAAATCGAGCTGACCGCCGACGCCGGAATACTGCCGGCCGTCAATGGCCTCGGCGCAGACCTGCCCGGTCAGATCGGCCATCAGACAGCCGTTGACCGAGATAAGCCCCGGCTGCTGCGCGGCACGGAACGGATCGTTGAGCACGTCCACCGGGATCATGCGGATGTGCGCAAGCGCAAAATCATCCAGATGCCCCGCCGCGTCGAGCACGATGGACGCCTCGACCCGATCGAGATCGACCGCGCCGCTGGCCATCAGGCGCAGCTGCGCCTGTGTGAGCACCTCCGTGTAAATACCGAGCCGTTTGCGTCCGTGCAGCCCGTAGGCGACGGCGTTGGGAATGCCGCCGATGCCGACCTGCAGCGTATCGCCGTCCCGGACGAGCGGCAGGATGTGCGCGGCAATGCGCGCATCGAGTGCATCGGGCGCTTTATAATGATAGGTATTGAGCGGATGATCCGCGCGGCAGAGCGCCGTGACCTCCGAGACATGGATGCGATGGTGCTCGCCGCGGGTGCGCTGCTGAAAGGCGTTGACCTGATAGATGCGCTTTTCGACCTGTGTATCGAGCGAACTCCAGGCCGTGCCGCGCGGGCCGTAATACAGATACCCGTCCGCATCCGGCTCGGACACCTCGAGCATCAGCGTATTGACACGGTAGACCTCGCGCGCTGCGCGCACGGTCTGGTGAAACTGCACGGAGTTTTCGTGCAGGCCGCCGCGCTGCTGAAACTTGCGGTCGGCGCGGCCGAGAAACAGGGAGTGATACGGCGTGCGCGCAAAGCAGGACGGGTCGGACAGGGCGCGGCTCTCCGTGCCGTTGACGACGGTCACGATCGGGATGCCGCGCAGCTCCGCGCGGTCGCTCACCGCGTCGATCAGCACGGCCGGGAAGCTGCCGGCGCCGCCGGCAAAGATGCGGTCGCCGGGCGCGATCAGCGCCGCCGCCTGCTCCGGCGTGCAGAGCCTGCGCGCATAGATCTCACGCCAATCCATCGTGCTCACGCCTCCCGCGGTGCAACGAGAAAGAAATGATTCGGATCCAGGTACGACGCCGTGAGCCGGACATACCAGTCCTTCGTGGCCTGCCAGCTCTCGCGGTCCGCCTGCGTGAGCGGGCGCAGAGGCTTGGCCGGGATGCCGGCAACGAGCGTCTCCGGCGGAACGGACTTGCCCTGCGGCACGAGCGCGGACTCCGCCACGACGCTGCCGGCACCGATCGCGCACCCAAGGCTGAGCACCGCGCCCATGCCGATGCTGGCCTCCGGGCCGAGATAGCGCGCATGGACGATTGCCCCGTGACCGATGGTCACACGCCGGGACAGCAGGCAACGCTTGTCCGCCCCGCCGGCATGGATGATGACGCCGTCTTCCACCGCGACCTCCTCCTCGAGAATAATCTCGGCGGCATCGCCGCGGATCACGGCGCCGGGACCGATATAGCACCGCGGGCCGACCGTCACATCGCCGATAAGCTCGGCGCTGGTGCTGACAAACGCCGTGGGATCGACGCGCGGGCATTTTCCATGAAACGAATAGAACATGATCGGATCTCCATTTCTGATAATAAGGGGAGCGACCCGGCCCGGGGGCCGAGCCGCTCCAAAGAAAAAAGAAGGGAATGGGGGGATTACCAAAGTCAGGCGAACTTTGCGATGGTCGCCTCGCACTCGTGCATCATCTGGCCGATGATGGTCTGCACGGGCAGCACATCGTGGATCAGGCCGGACGTCTGGCCGCAGCAGATGACGCCGCAGTTTTCCACGTCCGCGTTCTCGAAGAACATCTTGCAGGCCGTCTTGCCGGCCATATCCTCGGCCACATCCTTGAATTCGCAGCCGGCCTGCTCCTTGGCAAAGACGCGCTTGGCGACTTCGCTCTTATACATGCGCGTGGAGTTCTGGAACGAGCGCAGAAGCAGGATCGTCTCCATCTCGTTGGCGTGCTCGACGAGGTAGTTTTTCACGGCCGGGAGCACCGGGCACTCCTCGGACAGCAGGAAGCGGGTGCCCATGTACACGCCTTCGGCGCCGAGCATGAGCGCGGCTGCCATCTGGCGGCCGGTCGAAACGCCGCCGGCGCAGATGACCGGAATGTCAAGCGCCTCCACACAGCGCGGCGTGAGCACCATGGTGCCGAGATCGTTCTCGCCCGGGTGGCCGGCGCACTCAAAGCCGTCGGCGACGACCATGTCCGCGCCGAGCGACTGCGCCTTGAGCGCGTGCTTGACGGTGGTGCACTTGTGGATGAGCACCATGCCGGCGTCCTTGATGGCGCGCACCATGTCGTCCTTCGGCGGGCGGCCGGCGGTCTCCATGACCTTGACGCCCTCTTCGGCGCAGACGCGGATGTAGCCCGCATAGTCCGGCACGACGAGCGACGGCATGAGCGTGAGGTTGACGGCAAAGGGCTTGCTCGTCATGGACTTGATCTTGCGGATCTCCGCCTGCAGCTCATCGGCCGAGGAAAACGTGCTCGACGACAGCAGCCCCAGGCCGCCGGCCTCCGACACGGCGGCGACCAGCGGTGCGCGGGAGATCCACTGCATGCAGCCCTGCACGATGGGGTATTCGATCCCCAGCATTTCGGTAAGTTTGGTACGGATCATAGGTATTACCTCCTGAAATATTCACGTGTGCCGCTGTGCGGCGTCTGGTTGTTTGTGATTTCACAATAGCAAACCGTCAGTCGCTTCACAACGCTGATTTCTCCAAAAAACAGCAGTTGCCGCCGTGCGCCGGATGGGCACGGCCTACAAGATGCGCGCGTCAGCTCGCCTGGACACTGCGCGCGCGCAGCACGGCCGTGAGCACTTTTCCGGTTGCGCCCTTGGGCAGCTCCGGCACGATCTCGATCTCCTTCGGCGCGCGGAACGTCGGCATATGCGCGCGGCAATACTGGCGCAGCGCCTCCGCCGTGAGCCGGCTGCCCGGCATGAGCACAACGCTCGCTTTCACGTGCTCGCCCCAGGTCTCGTCCGGCACGCCGTAGACCGCGACCTCGGCCACGTCGTCGCAAAGCTGCATGATGACATTGGTGACCTCTCCGGGATAGATGTTCTCGCCGCCGGAAATAATGAGATCGTCGGCACGGCCGCTCAGGAACAGGTACCCCTGCGCGTCGAGCATGCCCATGTCTTTCGTGCGGTACCAGCCGCCGACCAGCGCCGCGTGCGTCGTCTCGGGCGCATCCAGATATTCCAGCATCCGGCCCGGGCCGCGCACATAGATCTCACCCGCGGTGCCTGCCGGGCAATCGCTGCCGTCCGGCGCGACGATGCGCACGGCCGCGCCGGGGATCGGCCGGCCGACGGACGAGAGGTACTTACCGCCGTCGCGCAGGTGGTCTTCCGGCAGCAGCGCCGTGACGGTGCTGCCCATTTCCGTCATGCCGTAGGACTGATAGAAGCTGCAGTGCAGCTTCCCGATCGCGCGCTGCAGCAGCGCCTTCGGGATCGGGCAGGTGGAATAGTTGACGGTCTTGAGGTGCGAGAGATCATAGTCCCCGTTGTCCGTCTCGTCGAGGATCCACTTGAGCACCGTCGGCACGACACTGATGGATTCGATGCGCTCGGACACGAGCGTGTGCATGTAATCCTCAAGCGCGAAATGATCCTTGAGCACCATCGTGCCGCCGGTCGCAAGCGACAGGTGCGCACCGATGGCGGCCGAGTGGAACAGCTGCGCAATGAACTGATACCGCTGCCCATCCGGGTAGGGATAGACCTGCAGCATGCTCACGATCTCGCGGAGCATGCCGCCGTGCGTGTAGACGACGCACTTCGGCTCCCCCGTCGTGCCGCTCGTGTGCAGGCGGCAGGCGACATCGTCGCGCGAGACCGGCACGTCCGGCGGCGTGTCCGGCTCGCCGCTGACGAGCGCGCACAGCGCCGAGCGGCCGTCGACCGGCTCCAGCCGGATCAGGCGTACGCTGTCCGCGCACAGCCGCTCGAGCTCCGCGCCCCACTCCGGCTTCTCCGCCTTGAGAAAGGCGACCGACACCTGATTGCGCGCGAGCATGCGCGCCTGCTCCGGCGGCGTGAGCCGCCAGTTGATCTTGACCACAATGGCGCCGAGCTGATAGAGCGCAAACTCGGCAATGATCCACTCCGGGCAGTTGCGCGACAGGATCGCGACCCGGCTGCCCTTGCGCACGCCGAGGTGCCGCAGATAGTGCGCCGTCTGGTGGATGTAGCGCTCCAGGTCGCCATAGGTCAGCCGCCAGTCCTCGTATACAATGGCCTCGCGCTCCGGGCAGCGCGCGAACGCATCATCCATGAGCGCGCCAAAGCTGCTGCACCGTGAAAGTTTCTGAGCAATTTCCCGCATGGGTGATCCCTCCGATCCTCTTTTTCATGATAAAATTGTGAATTATCTCCCGAAACGGCCAAAATGGGAGAAACCTACTTGCGCGTTTCAGATTTAACGTTTATATTTTAACGTGCTTGAAAAAAACGCACACCGTCATTCCGCCAGAAACGACCGTCGTTGTTTTTGCACATGAATCGTCACTTTCACGGCGGCGTTTTCGGAGCAATTGCACAGTCGCGCTTTTTGTTGGAATTTCAAGCGTTCCCGGGGATATGCAATCGTCGTTTCTGCACAGGTTTTGTGCAAATACGCACACTTTTTTCGTAACTCCTGCCCTTTTCGTTTGCAGTCGGCCACCTGTATAATTGGAATTGTTAAAAAACAGTCATTCGTCACTTTCGCGCATTTTTGTTGTCTTTCGTGCGCGCGATGAGGATGGACTGAAAAATACAGGAGGTTGATACAATATGAATAAACCACTCGAAGGTCTTTTCGTCGTGGAGCTGACGACCTATTGGGCCGCCCCCTCCGCAGGTGAGTTTCTGCGCTGCCTCGGCGCCAGAGTCGTCAAGATCGAGACCGGCAAAGCGGGCGACTCGGTTCGCTACTGGGGCCGCACCTGCGGCATGCCGATCGAAGCGAACGAGAACCCCTCGTTCGACCTCTTCAACGGCGGCAAGGAATTCATGCACATGGATCTCAACGATCCCGAGCACGAGCGCGTGCTGCACAACATGCTCGCCAAGGCGGACGTGTTCCTGACGAGCATGCGTCTCGGCGGTCTGAAAAAGCACAACCTGGACTATGACACCCTGAAAGAGAAATACCCGCGCCTGGTCATGGCGCACGCCACCGGCTACGGCTGCAAGGACGGCCCGCTGTCCGCTGCCCCCGGCCTGGACGCCGTGGCATTCTTCGCCATGAACGGCCTGATCTCCGACCTGCGCCTGAATCCGGACGACTCCCCGATCTGCCCGCCGACCGGCATGGGCGACCTGACGACCGGCATGCCGCTGTTCGGCGCGATCATGACGGCGCTGTTTGCCCGCGAGCGTACCGGTAAGGGCGATTATGTGTCCGCCTCTCTCTACGGCACCGGCAACTGGGTCACATCCGCGATCAACTCCGGCACGCAGTACTTCAACCCCTGGCCGCGCTCCCGCTTCACGCAGAGCCCCATGGGCCAGGCGTTCGAGACGAAGGACGGCAAGTTCGTGCAGATCTTCGTCAATGAGTACGAGCGCTACTTCCCCGTCTTCTGCAAAGCCTTCAACATCGAGGACATGCTCGACGACGAGCGTGTGAACACGCGCCCGGCGCTGAACGTCAACGGCAACTGTGCCATCATCGTGGCGCGCTGCATCGAGGAAGCAAAGAAAAAGACCGCCGACGAGATCATGAGCGTGCTCCAGGCCGGCAACGTGCCCTGCACCGTGCTGCGCGGCATCGGCGACAAGTACAAAGAGCAGGAGCAGCTCGACCAGTGCCTGTCCAACGGCTACCTCGGCGAGGGCACCTACGAGAGCGGCAAGCACTACTATCAGCCGCAGATCCCGATCTACATGGAGAGCGTCGGCGTGCAGAACTACTTCGCGCAGAGCAAATCCATCGGCGCGGACAACGACGCGCTGTTCGCGGAATTCAGCAAGTAAGCAGATCACTGCCGGACGACCGGCCAAAGGGGTGCCGGACGGCACCCCTTTTTGCAAATCAGCAATCAGCCCCCGTCCCGGGGACAGAAAAATGGAAGTGTGGTGGATTCTGAATGAAATTGTCTTTGCAACTGATCCTGGAAACCCTGACGGAATACGGCGCACAACTGATAGAGACCGACGGCGATTTCGCCTTCACCGGCGTACAGATCCTGACCTCTCCCACGGATATTCTGGAGCCGGACACGCTGTATGTCTGCACACCGAAAGTGCTCCCAAGGCTGAAAAAGCAGCTTTTTGAAAACCACTGCTTCGTTTTCAAGGCCAAGCCGTCCCAGCTGCAGTGCCATCATGCGCTGCACGGCATCCTGCTTGACGAAAACACCGACCTCAACGAGGTCGTCAACCGGCTCATTACCCTCTTTACACAGTTTCACGCCTTTGAGTTTGCCATCAAGGAGGCCTCTCTCGAACGGCGCGGCTACGAGCCGTTTTTTGAGATCGCCAAAAAGGCGTTCCCGCACTGTCTGATCGTCGTCACGGACTCGGCATACAACATCGTGTGCTCCACGCGCAGTTCCGTCGATGACATCCCCTATTTCCGCGACCTGCTCCAGCGCGGCTATTACAGCCGCGAGGATATGAACCAGATCGCAAGCTGGGGCTACTATGAGGACGAGCGCAAGTGCGTCCAGCCGGTGCTCTACCCGGCGGAAAAGACCATCTGCGGGTACCCGTTTCTCGTCCGCTCCTACAAGAATCACGGCGCGGCCTACTGCTTCATCGGCTGCTATTTTCTCGATGTGCCGCCGACGCAGCGCGACATCTCGCTCTACACCTGCCTGACGCAGGAGCTGGAAAATTACTATAAAGTCAACGGCATTTTTGACGCCGGTATGCTCGGCAAACAGCAGCAGCTGCTCGACGATCTGATCCGGCCGAAGCAGAACTCGCCGGAATATTTCCACGACCGCTGCGCGCAGCTGAACATTCCCTATCAGGGCACGTTCCGCATCGGCCTCGTGCAGTGCGAGAGCTCGACCATGTTCAAAGTCTCACACATCTCCAATCAGCTCCGCGCCCACTGCCCGCTGGCAAACTACGGCGTGTTCCAGTACGGCTCGTCCGTCATCATCCTCTTCCGCGACTGGAACGACGCAAACGTGCGCACGCAGTCCGGCTTTTCCGAGGACTGGAACGCCCTGCTGACCACCCTGCGGCAGAACAAGGCCTGCATGGGCATCAGCCTGCTGTTCAGCGACGTCACGAAGCTCTACGTCGGCTACCGGCAGGCCGAAGCCGCATCGAATATCGGCAAGCGCCGTGATACGGACGGCACCGCCTATTTCTACTCGAAATACTATCTGGAGGACATGCTCGAGCATTATGCCGACACCATGCCCCTCGAAGACACCTATACGCACTATCTGGACCGGCTCATGGACGATAACAACAGCGTCTGCAGCAACATCAAGCTCCTGTATTACTTCCTGTGCTCGGAGCGCAATATCTCCCTGACCGCCAAGCATGTGCACATGCACCGCAACAGCGTCATCTACCGCATTCAGAAGATCCAGGACATCCTCGCGCTGGATCTCGACGATCCGGATGTCCGTCTGCGGCTGATGATCTCGTTCAAGATCCTCGAAATGACCGGCCGCATCCCGCACTGGGAAACGCCGCACGGCGAGAACGATGCCGGCAACAGCGGCATCGTGCATCAAGAGTGACCACCGTTTCGCGCCCGCTTTCTCCTGTTTCAGGAGAAAGCGGGCGCTTTTTTTCGTCATTTCTGCACAGTCGCTTGTGCGGCGGCGGGAAAAAACGTCGTTTTGAATGACGTTGTTCCGTGCCGCGCGCCTCGTTAAAATGTAATCAAAGTTGGGAAAGTACGTGCTTTCCCGTGAGAGGAGCAAGATTTTCATGAGCAAATACGGTTACTATCTCGGCATGACGCCGGAGCAGCAGGATATCGTCAAAATGATCCGCGAATTTGCCGAGCGCGAGCTCGACCCGGTCGTGAAAGAATATGATGAAAAGGGCGAATTTCCGGTGCAGCTGCACGAAAAATGGGGCGAAATGGGTCTGTTTGGTCTGGACGTGCCGGAGCAGTACGGCGGACTGGGACTCAACGCCGTGACGCGCTACTGCATCAGCGAGGAACTGGCCAAGCATGACGCCGGCTTCACGATCTCGAACAATTCCTACTCGTTCGGCCTGTCGGCGATCCTCGCCGACGGCACGGAGGCGCAAAAGCAGGCCGCCTGCGCGCGCATTCTGCGCGGTGAGGGCATCTCCATGGCGATCACGGAGCCGCAGAGCGGTTCGGACGTCGGCAGCACGCGCACGAGTGCAAAGAAAGTGGACGGCGGCTACGTGCTCAACGGCGTCAAGTGCTTCATCACGAACGCCACGCTCTGCTCGGCGTGCGTGGTGCTGGCCGTGACGAATCCGGATGCGGGCTATCACGGCATGAGCCTGCTGCTGGTGGAAAAAAGCGACGCCGGGGTGAGCGTCGGCAAGCACGAGGACAAGCTGGGCATCCGCCTGTCGGACACGGCGGATTTCGTGATGGAGGACGTGTTCGTCCCCGCCGACCGCCTGATCGGCACGGAGGGCAACGGCTTTGCCCAGACCATGAAATTCCTCGCCGGCAAACGCCCGGTCAGCGTGGCGGGCGCCGTCGGCGTGGCGCAGCGCGCGCTGGATCTGGCCGTGGACTACGCCAGGGAGCGCAGCTTCAAGCACGGGCCGATCGCAAAACTCGAGGGCATTCAGTTCCTGATCGCGGACATGGAGATGCGCATTCAGGCCTCGCGCGCCATGGCGGTCTACGGCGCGCAGATGACGGACGCCGGCATCCCGATCGGCACGCTCGGCAACTCGCTCAAATGCTTTGCCTCGGAAATGTGCTACGACGTGGTGAACATGGGCCTGCAGGTCTTTGCCGGCTATGGCTACAGCCGCGAATACCCGCTGGAAAAGCTGCTGCGCGACGCGCGCATCTACAGCATCTTCGAGGGCACGAACCAGGTGCAGCGTCAGGTCATCGGCAAGACGCTGCTCGGCTGAGGGCGGTGCCGCGTGAACATTCTCGTCTGTATCAAGCAGGTCCCGGACACGACCGAGATCCGCATGGATCCGAAAACCAACACCCTCATCCGCGCCGGTGTGCCGAGCACCGTCAACCCCTTTGACAAATACGCGCTCGAGGCGGCCGTGCAGCTCCGCGAGACGCTCGGCGGCACCGTGACCGCCATGACCATGGGGCCGGCGCAGGCGGCGCAGGCGCTGCGCGAGTGCTATGCCCTCGGTGCCGACCGGATGGTGCTGGTGTCCGACCGGCGCTTCGGCGGCGCGGACACTTATGCCACAAGCTACACGCTCGCACAGGCCGTGCGGGCGCTCGGCGGCTTTGACCTGATCCTCTGCGGCCGGCAGGCCATCGACGGCGACACGGCGCAGGTCGGCCCCATGCTGGCCGAGCATCTGGGGCTGCCGCAGCTCACGTGCGCATGCGCCATCACGATCGAGGACGGCGCGATCCGCATCCGGCAGGAGGGCGAGCGCGCCTACCGCGTGCTGCGCGCGCCGCTGCCGGCCGTGGTCACGGTCGTGAAGACCATCAACGAGCCGCGGCTGCCGAACGTCATGCGCAAGCTGCAGGCCAACCGCATGCAGCCGCAGACGCTGACGGCGGACGATCTGCCGGCACTCGATCCCGACTGCATCGGCCTGCACGGCTCACCGACAAAGGTATCAAGAACATTCGTGCCCGTGCGCACCAAGCAGACCGTGCGCATCGACGGCGCGCAGCCGGAGGCCGCCGTGGCGTCCCTGCTGGCGCAGCTCGACGCGGCGCACATCTCGCTGGAAGGAGGCGGGGATCATGTCTGAGAGCAAACACGTCTGGGTCTTCCTCGAGACGGAGGACGGGCAGCTGCGCAGCGTCGGGCTGGAGCTGCTGGGACAGGGGCGCCTGCTCGCCGACAAGATGGGTGAACAGCTCGTCGGCGTCATTCTCGACCCGCACGCCGGCACGCTCGCCGCGCAGGCGATCGGCTGCGGCGCCGACACAGTCATCACCATGGAAGATCCCGCCTTGGCGCACTACAATACGGACATTTTCACCGCCGCCATGTGCCACCTCGTGCGCAAATACGCGCCCGAAGTGCTCATGATCGGCGCGACGAACGTGGGGCGCGACCTCGGGCCGCGCATCTCCTGCCGGCTGCACACGGGGCTGACGGCCGACTGCACGCATCTCGACGTGGACGCGCACCGCTGCGTGCTCTGGACGCGGCCGGCCTTCGGCGGCAATCTGATGGCGACCAATATCTGCCCCGACACGAAGCCACAGATGGGCACCGTGCGGCCGAACGTGTTCCGCGCGCCGGCATTTGACCCCGCGCGCACCGGCGCGGTCTTTGTGGAATCGCTGCCGGAGGACGCCCGGCGGAGCAGCACGGAGCTGCTGGAGCTGATCCCGGTGCTCGACGCCGCGACCGCGAATCTGACCGAGGCGCAGATCATCGTCTCCGGCGGACGCGGCATGAAGGGACCGGAAAATTTCGCGCTGCTGCAGGAGCTGGCCGACACCGTCGGCGGCTGCGTGGGCGCATCTCGCGCAGCAGTCGACGCCGGCTGGATCTCCCCCATCCATCAGGTCGGCCAGACGGGCAAGACCGTCTGCCCGCGCGTCTACATTGCCTGCGGCATTTCGGGCGCGATCCAGCACCTGATCGGCATGAGCGCATCCGACACCATCATCGCCATCAACCGCGACCCGAACGCGCCGATCTTTCAGGTGGCGGACTACGCCATCGTCGGCGACCTGTTCCAGATCGTACCCGCTCTGACAAAAGCGCTGCGTCAGCGCCGGAAACCGGAGCAGGCATAAAGGCATAAAGAAAGGAGCCAGACCATGTCCTATCAGGAATTTCTAAGCTTTGAGCGGCGCGGCGCCGTCGGCATCGTGCGGCTCGCGCGGCCGGAAAAGCTCAACACCATCAGCGCCCCGTTTTACGAGGCCATGATCGAGCTGCAGCAGACCGAGATCGTCGGCGATCACGACCTGCGCGCCATTGCGCTGCTGGCAGACGGCCGGCACTTCTCCGCCGGCATCGACCTCAATTACGCCAAAGCGGTGATCGGCAAGCCGGGGCGCAGCCTCTACGGCGTCTATCACTGGCAGCAGGCCTACCGCTTCTGGAGCGAGTGCAACCTGCCGGTCGTGGTCGGCATCCAGGGCGCGTGCATGGGCACCGCCATCGAGCTCATCACGGCGTGCGATATCCGCATTGCCGCCGACAACGCAAAGTTTTCCCTGCGGGAGGTCGACGTCGGCATCAGCACCGATCTCGGCGGCACGACCCGCCTGACCAAGCTCATCGGCCCCGGCATGACAAAGCTGCTGGCCATGACATGCGAGGATATCGACGCGCAGGAGGCCGCGCGCATCCGGCTCGTGGAGCGCGTGGTGCCGCTCGGCGAGCTGGAGCAGACGACGCTGGCCTATGCCGAAAAGCTTGCGGCCAAGCCGCCGATCGCCGTGCAGATGTGCAAAAAGTGCATCAACATCGCTACCGACGCCGGCACCTCCGTGGGCCTGCTGGCCGAGGAGATTCAGGGCATCTACACCGTATCGACCAAGGACAAGGCCGAGGCGGCCGCCGCCATGCTCGAAAAGCGCCCCGGCCGCTACACGTGCGAATAAACCAGGAGGAAACATCCATGAACATTCTTGTCATCAACGGAAGTCCCCGCATGGAGCGCAGCAACTCGCTGCGCATGACGCGCGCCTTTCTCGAAGGGCTCGCCAAGACCTGCGACACGCAGGTCGAAGAACTGACCGTGGCCAAAATGCACATTGAGCCGTGCCTCGGCTGCCTCAACTGCTGGAAGCGCACGCCGGGCAAGTGCTTCCGCGACGACGACATGGCCGCCGCGATCGAAAGCTACGTCACGGCCGACCTCGTCGTGTGGAGCTTCCCGCTCTACTACTACGCCCTGCCCGGCCAGCTCAAGTGCTTTCTCGACCGCACGGTGCCGATCAACCGCCCCGTCATGTGCGACCGCACCGACGGCAAGGGCAACGGTAAGCACGTCACGCGCTACGACCAGTCGCACCAGCGGCATGTGCTGATCTCGACCTGCGGCTTTTTCTCCCCCAAGGGCAACTACGACGCCGTGCTCGCACAGTTTGACCTCATGCTCGGCGTGGGCAACTACACGACGCTCTTTTGCGGCGAGGGCGAGATGATGCCGGTGCCGCCGCTGCAGGAGCGTGTGGAAGAATACCTCGGCTATGTCCGCCAGGCCGGCGAGGACTACGGCAGCTACGGCACGATCCTGCCGAAGACGCGCAAGCCGCTCGAAGAGCTGCTGCTGCCGAAAGAGAAATTTGAGGAGATGGGCAACAGCTACTACGCGCACTGCGAGCGCAAAGCCCGCGAGCGCGCGCTGCAGGCACAGGCCGAGCAGCAGACC
>OHAT01001292.1_pt1 | contig 22351 bp, 16 predicted proteins | sample 1577141 | NCBI WGS metagenome assembly OHAT01 (sample SAMEA3541578, study PRJEB24748) | human gut metagenome | biome: human gut; feature: human-associated habitat; material: faeces | place: China | collected 2012 | reverse complement strand
ACTTCGGGATTACATTGAATGGATATACCGTAATACTTACTCAGTTTTTTAGTAATCTCAGACAGATTATTTCCTTCCAGCATAAGTATTCCATCCACCCAACTGATATATCCGGTAACATCCACTTGCTTTTGATAAGCGATATTGCCGTTGGTAATATTTAGCAAATCACTTGGAACCAATTGTGCTTTTTTCTCATTCTTATCAGTCACCTCTACCGAGCCCTCTACCAATACAATGTTCGTAGCTTCACCTTCATAATTTGAGATATTAAACTTAGTTCCCAAAACACGCAAATTAAAACCGTTGGCTTCTACAATAAACGGATGTTTCTTATCGTGTGCTACTTCCAAAAAAACTTCTCCCTGGGCATATATTGTACGAGTTTCTCCCTTAAAACGACGTGGATAAATCACTTTCGACTGAGAATTCACAGTGACCAAAGTCCCATCAGAGAGTTCTATCTTAGCACGCTTTCCTGCCGGAACCAACAATTGGTCGTATTCTTCCAACTCTGCAACCTTTCCTCCCTCTTCTTTCTCTTCTTCCACTTTTTGTGAATTAACAGCCACCTTTCCTTCTTTCGTATATTTAATAAAAGCATTTTCATCCAGATTCAATTGTTCTTTGGAAGTTATCAGAGTCACTTCATCGATTGCCGAGTTCTCCATCTGCTCTACCATTGCCTGAAAATTCTGCTTTTCCTCTCCGGTCTGGTTCAGGAAGTATATAGTTGAAATACAAATCAGAACAGAAGCGGCAATCGAAGCAGAAGCAACCAAGAAGTAATTTCTTCTGCGTCTCATAGCATCACGTTTTATTTTTTGCTGTGTCTTCTCTATAATAGAAGATGCATCAATTTTTTCCGGCATGCAATCTTTCCAAAAGAATTTCAATTTCTCGCCTTCGGACATAGCAGCAAACTCATCCTCAGTATTCTCCCGGGAATTCAGTTTACCAAATAAATCAGTCAGACGGTTATATTCTTTCAAATTCATATTCTTTTTTAAGTTGTTCTATTATTATAGTCGCAACTTAAAAAGAAATCTTTAGGTCAAAAACGAACTTTTTTTCGTTTTTTTCTAAAAAAACCTGCCTATCGACAGAAAAAAATCATTTAACGGCGAAATTCCGCAATCCGTCTATCACTTTTGCTGCTATTATAATATGTACGTACCTTCGTTTCCGGTTAATTAATAGAAGAATGAATATGATAAACGTAAGAAGATTGACAGTGATAGCATTTTTGGGTGCAGGTATGCTGCCCGGCATATCTGCCCAAAATTCTTCTCTGCAAGTCGATACACTGAACGAAACAAAGCTTCCCGCTCAATGGGACTTGCAATCGTGTATCGACTATGCCCTTGAGCAGAATATTACGATTCGTAAAAATCGGGTTACTGCGGCAAGCACGCAGATTGATGTGAAGACAGCCAAGGCTGCCTTTTTCCCCAGCCTCTCCTTCTCTACCAGCCAGCAGGTTGTGAACCGGCCGTATCAGGAATCAAGTAGCAGAGTCAGTGGCAGTGAGATTATCAGTACCAACAGTAAAACCAGTTACAATGGAAACTACGGACTAAATGCCTCGTGGACTCTTTATAATGGTAGCAAACGGCTGAAGACAATCCAACAGGAGAAACTGAACAATCAGGTAGCCGAACTGGATGTAGCGACTTCGGAGAACAGTATTCAGGAGTCTATTGCACAAATATATATTCAGATACTTTATGCAGCAGAGTCTGTCAGAGTAAATGAAAATACGCTGCAAGTCTCCATTGCACAGCGCGACCGCGGTCAGGAACTTCTGAATGCCGGAAGCATTGCCAAAAGCGATTTCGCACAATTGGAAGCGCAGGTCAGTACCGACCGTTACCAACTTGTCACAGCGCAAGCCACTCTGCAAGATTACAAATTACAACTGAAACAACTACTCGAACTCGACGGGGAGAATGAAATGAACATCTATCTCCCCGCTCTGTCCGACGAGAATGTACTGTCTCCGTTGCCCGCCAAAAGAGATGTGTATGTGAGTGCCCTTGCCCTTCGTCCCGAAATCGAAGCGAGCAAACTCAATGTGAACGCTTCCGAATTGGGAATCGACATTGCTAAGTCCGGCTACCTTCCTACCGTCAGCCTCAGCGCGGGAATCGGAACGAATCATACCAGTGGTAGTGATTTCACTTTCGGCGAACAAGTAAAAAATGGCTGGAACAATTCCATCGGATTGTCTGTCAGCGTGCCTATTTTCAATAATCGACAGACAAAGAGTGCCGTACAGAAAGCCAAGTTACAATATGAAACGAGTATGCTGTCATTGCTCGACGAACAGAAAGCCTTATACAAAACGATTGAAGGACTTTGGCTCGACGCCAACAGTGCACAGCAACGCTATGCAGCAGCCAACGAGAAACTGAAAAGTACGCAAATCAGCTACAACCTGATTAGCGAGCAATTCAATCTGGGAATGAAAAATACAGTAGAACTTCTCACTGAAAAGAACAACTTGCTACAAGCACAGCAAGAACAGCTTCAAGCCAAATATATGGCAATACTGAATACACAGTTGTTGAAGTTCTATCAAGGCGACAAACTAGCTTTGTAAGGAATCGAATATCAGCATTATAAATAAGTAAAAGCATAATAAACGAATGAAAACGAAAAAGATTATTCTAATCGCTGTGGCAGTCGTTGTGGTTGTGGGAGCAGGAATCTGGTTCTTTGCAGGTTCACCCGCCAAACACAAGGTTACGTATGCCACCACTACTGTCAGCAAAGGCGATATTTCAAATTCGGTGACTGCTACCGGAACGATCGAACCGGTAACGGAAGTAGAAGTCGGTACACAGGTATCCGGTATCATCGACAAAATCTATGTGGACTATAACTCGGTAGTAACCAAAGGACAGTTGATAGCCGAAATGGACCGCATCACCCTGCAAAGCGAACTAGCTTCACAGAAAGCAACCTATGACGGTGCGAAAGCCGAATACGAATATCAGGAAAAGAACTTCCAACGCAGCAAAGGTCTGCACGAGAAATCATTAATCAGTGATACGGACTACGAACAGGCCCTCTATAACTACCAGAAAGCCAAAAGTAACTACGACAGCAGCAAAGCCTCTCTGGCAAAAGCAGAGCGTAACCTGTCCTACGCCACGATTACCTCACCGATTGACGGTGTAGTTATCAGCCGTGATGTGGAAGCCGGACAGACTGTTGCTTCCGGATTCGAAACTCCGACCTTGTTCACCATTGCTGCGGACTTGACAAAGATGCAGGTAGTGGCCGACGTGGACGAAGCTGATATAGGTGGTATCGAAGAAGGTCAACGTGCCAGCTTCACGGTAGACGCTTATCCGAACGACACATTCGAAGGAGTAGTGACACAGATTCGCCTGGGAGATGCGAGCAGTACCAGCAGTACAAGTTCCAGCACCAGCACGGTGGTTACTTATGAGGTGGTAATCTCCGCCCATAATCCGGACCTGAAACTGAAACCACGTCTGACTGCCAATATCACAATCTATATTCTCGACAAGAAAGATGTACTGTCTGTTCCTAACAAGGCTTTGCGCTTTACACCGGAAGAACCTCTGATCGGTAAAAACGATATTGTGAAGGATTGCGAAAGCGAACATAAAGTCTGGACACGCGAAGGCACCACATTCACTGCTCATCCGGTAGAAATAGGAATTACAAACGGAATCTCCACAGAGATCATCAGCGGTGTCACCGAAGGAACAAGAGTAGTGACAGAAGCTACCATAGGTGGCATACCGGGCGAAAGCATGGAAGCCCCGACAGGTCAGGAAGGCGGAGAAAGAAGTCCGTTCATGCCGGGCCCTCCGGGAAGCAAAAAGAAAAAATGAATCCATTTTAAGAAATCAGTCTAAGAGGATAGAGCTGATTTCCTAAAATTAAAATAATGTGAGTTCGATATAAGTCTATACTGTTCACAACTCTCCTCCTTCGGGAAGGAGGAGTACCCGTAGGGGGAGGTGGTAGGTGAATATATAGGTATATGAAATATACTGCCTTACGATTAAAAGCAAATGGCCGCACCTACCACCCCGCCCTTTGGTTTCCCCTCCTTTCCGGAAGGGAAACCATGCGGATGATAGCTGTTATATCGAACTCACATTAAAACAGGCTAAAATAAACTTTGCGCAAATCCGAGAAGTATGCAAAATCGATTCTGAAAACCAGCAGACATTTTGCAAATGAGAAATAAAGAATAAAAGATGAAAAAAGTAATTGAACTTCAAAATATCAAACGTGACTTTCAGGTAGGAGAAGAAACCGTCCATGCGTTACGAGGCGTTTCTTTCACTATCAACGAAGGAGAGTTTGTTACTATCATGGGAACTTCCGGTTCGGGAAAATCCACGCTGCTCAACACATTGGGCTGTCTGGATACCCCAACCAGCGGAGAGTATCTGCTCGACGGAATCTCCGTCCGCACAATGAGCAAACCTCAACGGGCGGTACTCAGAAACCGGAAAATCGGTTTTGTGTTCCAGAGCTACAACCTCCTCCCCAAAACAACGGCAGTAGAAAACGTGGAGTTGCCGCTGATGTACAACTCCGCCGTCAGTGCCTCCGAACGTCGCCGCCGTGCTATCGAGTCTCTACAAGCGGTGGGACTGGGCGACCGTCTCGAACATAAGTCGAACCAAATGTCCGGCGGACAGATGCAACGTGTTGCCATCGCCCGCGCACTGGTGAACAATCCTGCCGTTATCCTTGCCGACGAAGCCACCGGAAATCTCGACACCCGTACCTCTTTTGAGATACTTGTCCTGTTTCAGAAACTTCACGCGGAAGGACGTACAATTATATTCGTAACGCATAATCCCGAAATCGCACAATACAGTAGCCGGAATATACGGTTGCGCGACGGTCATATAACGGAAGATACGGTCAATACGAAGATTCTGTCTGCCGCCGAAGCGCTGGCTGCATTGCCGAAAAATGAGGAAGACTAATTAAAGTTATAAGCTTTTAAACATGAATGGAACCAATTTATTTAAAATAGCTCTCCGGGCGTTGGCGAACAACAAGCTACGCGCTTTCCTTACCATGCTCGGCATCATTATCGGTGTCGCATCCGTCATCACGATGCTTGCCATTGGACAAGGCTCGAAGAAAAGTATCCAGCAGCAGATATCCGAAATGGGCTCGAACATGATAATGATTCACCCGGGAGCCGATATGCGTGGAGGTGTCCGGCAAGATCCCTCTGCGATGCAGACCTTGAAACTAGCAGACTACGAAGCCTTACGCGATGAGACAAATTTCCTGTCTGCTATTAGTCCCAACGTATCTTCGTCCGGACAGCTCATCGCCGGAAACAATAACTACCCTGCCTCCGTCAACGGAGTAGGAACAGAATATCTCGACATCCGTCAGCTCACTGTCGAAAATGGAGAGATGTTTACCGAAGCCGATATACAAAGCTCCGCCAAAGTATGCGTTATCGGAAAGACAATCGTAGATAACCTTTTCCCGGACGGTAGTGATCCCGTGGGAAAGATTATCCGTTTCAGCAAAATACCGCTTCGCGTGGTAGGTGTGCTCAAATCGAAAGGTTACAACTCTATGGGACAGGATCAGGACGCCGTCGTGCTTGCGCCTTACACCACAGTGATGAAACGCCTGCTCGCCGTCACTTACCTGCAAGGCGTCTTTGCTTCTGCCCTCACTGAAGATATGACGGACTATGCCACGGAGGAAATCACCGAAATTCTTCGCCGCAATCATAAGCTAAAAGCCTCGGACGACGATGACTTCACGATCCGTACCCAACAGGAATTGAGTACAATGCTGAACTCTACCACCGACTTGATGACAACCCTGCTTGCCTGTATCGCCGGCATTTCATTGGTAGTGGGCGGTATCGGAATCATGAATATCATGTATGTATCCGTCACGGAACGTACCCGTGAAATCGGTCTGCGTATGTCCGTCGGAGCACGAGGCGTCGATATTCTGAGCCAATTTCTTATCGAAGCGATCATGATCAGTATCACCGGAGGTATCATCGGAGTCATTATCGGCTGCGGAGCCAGTTGGATAGTGAAAAGCGTGGCCCACTGGCCTATCTATATTCAGCCGTGGAGCGTTTTCCTTTCTTTCGCTGTCTGTACCGTCACCGGAGTCTTCTTCGGTTGGTATCCTGCAAAAAAAGCTGCAGATTTAGATCCGATTGAGGCAATCAGATACGAATAAAAAACTATCTTTGTCTTTATGAAACAAACCTTTACATCCGCACGTCGTCCCCTGGAGATACTGATACACATTATCGGCTGGGGGATTATGTTCGGTTTCCCGTTTTTTTTCGTCGAACGTGGGAACGGAAACATCAACTGGTGGGCTTACGTACGCCATGCCGCCGTACCACTTTCTTTTATGATCGTGTTCTACGCCAATTATTTCCTGTTGGTTCCCCGCTACCTTTTTCAGAATCAGGCTAAGAGATATGTTGTTTACAACATCATCCTATTATGTGCCATTGGAGTTTTACTTCATCTCTGGCAGAGCCTGACATTCGACCCGTCATTTGCTCCGAAACCCAAACGGGCGGGTATGCCTCCGGGCTGGCTGTTTTTCCTTAGAGATATGCTGAGCCTTGTCTTTACTATCGGGCTAAGTGCCGCTATCCGCATGAGTGCCCGTTGGACACAGAACGAAGCTGCCCGTAAGGAAGCAGAAAAAAGCCGTGCGGAAGCTGAACTGAAAAATCTGCGCAATCAGCTGAATCCGCACTTCCTGCTGAACACCCTGAACAATATTTATGCACTGATTGCGTTCGACTCGGACAAGGCACAACAGGCGGTACAGGAATTGAGTAAATTACTCCGTTATGTTCTGTACGACAATCAGCAGACGTATGTCCCTCTCTGCAAGGAAGTGGACTTCATCCGCAATTACATTGAACTGATGCGTATCCGATTATCGTCGAACGTAAAAATGACTACTCAATTCGATATCCAGCCGGACAGCCAGACACTTATTGCCCCACTTATCTTCATTTCCTTGATTGAGAACGCTTTCAAACATGGCATCTCCCCCACCGAAACGAGTTTCATCAGCATTCGTATCTCGGAAAGCAACAAAGAGGTAATTTGTGAGATCCGTAACAGTAATCATCCTAAGACAATGGAGGACAAGAGTGGTTCAGGCGTGGGATTGGAACAAGTCAGCCGACGGCTGGAGATACTTTATCCAGGGGATTACACCTGGTCGAAAGGCATTTCGAAGGAGGGAGAAGTGTACGAATCTCGACTGAGTATCAGGATTTGAGAATAAAACGTTAAGTATTAAACAATAGATATAGAGAATTATGATGTTACGTTGTGCAATCGTTGATGATGAGCCTCTGGCTCTCGGTCTGTTGGAGAGTTACGTGAACAAGACTCCGTTTCTGCAACTAGCCGGGAAATATTCCAGTGCGGTTCAGGCCATGAAAGAGTTGCCGGATGAGGAAGTCGATCTTCTTTTCCTGGATATTCAAATGCCGGAGCTTAACGGACTGGAGTTTTCTAAAATGGTGGATTCTCGTACCCGTATTGTGTTTACCACCGCCTTCGGTCAGTATGCCATTGACGGCTACCGTGTCAATGCGCTCGATTATCTGCTGAAACCTATTTCGTATGTCGATTTCCTGCAAGCTGCCAATAAGGCACTTCAATGGTTCGAACTGGTTCAGAAACCGGAAGAAATAGACAGCATTTTTGTAAAAAGTGACTACAAACTGGTACAAGTAGACTTGAAGAAAATTATGTATATCGAAGGACTGAAAGATTATATTAAAATTTATACAGAAGACGCTCCCAAACCTATTCTTTCATTGATGAGTATGAAAGCTATGGAAGAACTTCTGCCGTCCAACCGCTTTATACGTGTACACCGTTCGTTCATTGTACAAAAAGATAAAATACGTGTGATTGACCGTGGCCGTATTGTATTCGACAAGACCTATATCCCTATCAGCGACAGCTACAAGCAGGTCTTCCAAACTTTCCTCGACGAGAGGAGCTAATGTTTAGCTGTTTTATCGGTAAAAAAGAGAATTTTGTCGATTATAGTTTGTCAGAATATGATTTATGCATACATTTGCACCGAACAGAAAAGGGATTGTGAAATTCCAAGAATAGAATAGTTTAGTTAAGTCTAGTTTAGTTTTTGTGTTGAAATGGCTTCCTCGTCGGCGGACGAACAAGGAAGCCATTTTATGTATATATACTAACTATTTATATATCGTTTCGAACTTCTTTTAAATAGTAATCCACCCCTTTTATTCCACTTTTTCTTTGTTATCAGTACTTGATTGATTAATACTATTATCTATATATTTTTTCAACTTAAACAAAAAGACTAGAGATGTTATTGAAATCATTATGGCTGCTCCACAAACGATATTCTCAATAGGATCACCCAGCTTTTCAATAACATATTTAATTATATAGCTCATAACAGCAGATCCTATAATTATACAGCTGAAAGAGATTTCTTAGATATTAAAGGTCTCATATGATTTGAATTTAATTATTAAAATATCTCCATACTAGTTCTAACCCCTTTACGACGGATTTACAATTATACACATTTAATCCCTTAATTCAAAAAAATATTTCCACTACATTAAATATTAATCAATATTATACTAAATGTTCAGTATTTGAATATACTTGTTTTTTATTTATTGTCCTTAATTTAGCGGAATACAAATATATTTGCAGAAAATATTCATTATTTTCCCTAACTTTGCAGTGATAAATCTCACCAAAATGGAATTCGACGTAGAAGAACTAAAAAAAGCACTAATAGAGAAGTGCGAGAGTGAAGGTATACTGTATGCAATGGTTGCGATAGACCGACGTACGAAAGAAGTTATTCTTCCCGATACACTACAAGGAGCTTTGAAACATCCGGAATACCTTGTGTGTACTTGTAAGAAGGTGGAAGACAAATATATAGTGGAGGAGATCACGAAAACGTAACTCTCCTCCAGTCTTTTATGTTTTACTCAGCAAGTAGTCCGCTAAGCAAATCGTTGTTCTTGCAGATAAGGATTCATGTTACCTGTTGTTTTAGTAGCTCTGTTTTGAATTAATGTATCTCTTTACTCGCATCCCCAATATACGATGCAGCCCCTTTATCTATAAACAGTTCTACATTCTGTGCATGATGAGCGATATAAGCCGCAGGACCCGTATCTCCCGAATTACAGATTTCCTCCACCACATCCGCCTTATTCTTTCCGGTAATCAGAAAAATAACATGACGGGCATTCAGAATAGGATATCCGGTCATTGCAATACGCTTCTGCCCGTTGCAGGGATGAATACTGACTACATAACTGGAAGTGGAAGTCAAGAGATTCTCCTGTCCTGGAAAAATAGAGGAAGTATGCCCGTCGTCTCCCGCTCCAAGCAGCACAATGTCAAACTCAGGCCAGCCCAATCTGTATGGCAGTTGCTGTTTCACCAATTCGGAGTAACGAACCGCCTCTTTCACCGGCTTAGCTTCGCCACGGATGCGGAATACGTTTTCATAAGGAATGGGGGCTATCCCAAGAAGGAGATTACGCATCATTCCATAATTACTGTCAGAGTCTTCGGGAGGCACACAACGTTCGTCCACCCAATAGATTTTCATACGGTTCCAAGGAGTGATATCCAGATATTCATTCGCCCATAAATCGAACATCAAAGCGGGGGTATTACCTCCACTGACTGCGATGTTGAATATTCTGTCCGGCTCCTCATTCATGAGTTCCACCAGACGAAGTATCAACGCGCGTGAGGTTTCAATCGACGAGGGAAAAACTGCTAATTTCATAATTCACAATATTGATCTGTGTTCGTCAAATTCTTACAAGGATTCGTCCAGTCGGCCCCATGCTCGTGCATCATTGCTTCACTTTCTAGAGGTCCCCACGTGCCTGCCGGATAGCCGTACAAAGGTGCGTCCGGATTATCTTTCCAATAACGTAAGACCGGATCAAAGAAGTTCCAGGAAGCCTCTACAGCATCACTTCGAGTAAATAAGGTCGGATCTCCCTGAATGCAGTCGTCAATCAGACGGGCATAAGCGTCACCACTAGGCACACCGCCCAACTGTGCATAACTGAAATCCATCGTCACCTGACGGACTTCGAAACCTGCACCGGGGACTTTCATTCCGATTTTGAGCACAATTCCTTCATTCGGTTGCAAACGAAGAATCAATTTATTAGCTCGCGGACAGTTACCGCCGGAGCAGCGAAACATCTGATGAGGTGTTTCACGGAAATGAACGACGATTTCCGTCACCTTCGTCGGCATTTGCTTGCCGGTACGAATGTAGAACGGGACACCGCTCCAACGCCAGTTACTGATACCCAGCTTCATGGCTATGTAAGTTTCCGTACGTGATTCGGAAGCTACTCCCTTTTCTTCACGATAACCTTTCTTGTTACCGGAAGCCGTATATTGTCCACGAACGATGTGCTCGTTCAAATCTTCTTCAGTAAGCGGCGTGAGAGACTCGTAGACTTTCACCACTTCATTCCGGAAATTGTCCGCATTAAAGACAGCAGGTGGTTCCATAGCTGTAAGAGCTACAAGCTGGATAAGATGATTCTGTACCATGTCGCGCAAGGCACCCGCCGTTTCGTAGAACCCGCCGCGTTGCTCGATACCGAGGTTCTCGACGGCTGTAATTTCTACGTAGTCGATATAGTTACGATTCCAGAGAGGTTCGAAGATACCGTTGGCAAAACGGAACGCAAGCACGTTTTGTGCAGTTTCCTTGCCAAGAAAATGGTCGATACGGTAAATCTGGTGTTCGTTGAAGACAGAAGCATAGATACGGTTCAACTCACGTGCCGATTCGAGATCGTAACCGAAAGGTTTCTCGACGATGATACGTGAATGAGGAGTATTTAGTCCGGCAGCCTTCAGATGCAGAGGAACTACACCGTAAAGCGAAGGCGGAGTGGCAAGGTAAAACAACAAATTATCCGGATCTACCTCGTTAGTTAATTCCACGAGACGTTCGCGGAGTAAGGGGTAACCTTCTTCCTTTGCAGGGTCCAGCGGCAAGTAATACAGGTGAGAGACAAAAGAAGACATAAGAACAGTATCCTGTTCGTCTGCCTTGACGAATTGTTGCAGTTCTTCCAATATATAAGAACGATAGTTCTCGTCGGAGTATATCGTACGCCCGATGCCGAGTATAGAGAAATCTCCTGTAAGCCGCTTGTCGCGGTATAAGGAGTAGAGTGCAGGCATCAGTTTACGCTTGGTCAGGTCACCCGACGCACCGAAAATAATCATTGCAAATTTATCCATTGTCGCTTTTTTATTTCTACTTATCAAACAATCTTGTTACTTGAAAATACCTATTTATTATACATTATATGTTCCAGATTTCGTATCGCCTCCGTGTCCTGTCCAGTTTTCATGGAAGAACTGTCCGCGCAACTCATCTTTTCGTTCGAATGTATGCGCGCCGAAGTAGTCGCGCTGCGCTTGCACAAGGTTAGCGGGCAAATCGGCAGAAGTGAGTGAATAGAAATAATTCAAAGCAGAAGAAAAAGCCGGAACGGGCAGTTCTTCTTTCATCGCTTCTGCAACGAGACTCTTCCAACCGGAAAGCAACGTCTTGATTTCTTCCCGGAAATAAGGAGCCAGCAACAAGTGCTTAGGTTTATCGGGTGCTTCGAAAGCGGCAGCAATATCGTTGAGGAATACACTACGAATGATACATCCGCCACGCCACATACGAGCAATGGAGGCCAGATCAAGATGCCAGTCGAAAGCATCGGAAGCACGTTGCAACACGGCGAATCCCTGTGCATAAGAGACTAGTTTAGAAGCATAAAGGGCGGAAAAGATATTCTTTACAAGTTCCGCCTTATTATATATAGGTTGTGTATGTTGACACTGGAATTGTTTGGAAGCCAGACGACGCAGGTCTTTTTGTGCGGAAAGGCTGCGTTCGAATACTGCCGTGGCAATCAGCCCCAACGGCATACCTAGTTCCATAGCATTAATAACCGACCATTTACCGGTTCCTTTCTGTCCTGCTGCATCCAGAATCTTATCAATAAGATATCCCCCGGTTTTGTCTTTATGACGGAGAATGTTGGCAGTGATTTCAATCAGATAGCTGCGCAGCTTTCCTTCATTCCAACGGGCGAACACATCCGCCATTTCTTCATTATTCAAATCAATCAGATTCTTCATCACCCAATAAGCTTCGGCAATCAACTGCATATCACCGTACTCAATACCATTGTTCACAAAATGTCCCGAACCGGCAGGGCCTACCCATTGGCAACACGGTGTACCATCCGGTGCTTTTGCTGCAATACTCTGAAGAATCGGCTTCACTTCCGACCATGCTTTTTCCGAACCACCGGGCATGATAGACGCACCGTTCAACGCTCCTTCTTCCCCTCCGGACACACCACTACCGACGAAAAGAAAACCTTTCGCTTCGGCCAGTTTGACACGCCGGTTGGTATCTTCATAATTGGAGTTACCACCGTCGATAAGAATATCTCCGGGCGAAAGCAACGGAAAAAGTTGTTCCATCAATTCGTCTACCGGACTTCCGGCACGAACCATCATCATTATTTTACGAGGGGTAGCTATCGAATCAACGAATGCTTTTATATCTGTGAATCCTTCAATATTTTTACCTTTTGCACGGCTATTCATAAAGCGGTCTACGACTCCTTCTTCCACTCCGGGAACAGTACGGTTGTAAACTGATACATACCAGCCTTTACTCTCCATATTTAATGCTAAATTCTCGCCCATTACAGCCAAGCCGATTAGCCCGATATCTGTTTTATTCTGATTTGTCATAACTTGTATATTTTGATATAATGTTTATCATAGTAACACTTGAAAAGAACATTTGTTCGCAATATTTAGATTAAAACATTATTTTTGTGGTCTACAAATAAAAACAAGGATGAAGAAGATTAAAATCGGCTTATTGCCGCGTATCATTATCGCTATCATACTAGGTATTGCTATCGGTACAGTTTTCCCGGCACCACTGGTACGGATATTTGTTACATTCAACGGTATTTTCAGTGAGTTTCTCAACTTTTCCATTCCACTGATTATCGTCGGACTGGTCACTGTGGCTATTGCCGACATTGGTAAAGGTGCGGGAAAGATGTTGCTTGTCACCGCACTCATTGCATACGGTGCTACGTTGTTTTCAGGTTTTCTCTCCTATTTCACAGGAGTCACAGTATTCCCATCACTCATCGAACCGGGCGTGCCGCTCGAAGAAGTAAGCGAAGCACAAGGAATTCTTCCCTACTTCTCCGTCTCCATTCCTCCGCTGATGAATGTAATGACCGCGTTAATTTTCGCTTTTACGCTGGGGTTGGGGCTCGCCTCCCTGAACAGCGATGCGCTAAAAAACGTGGCAAGGGACTTCCAGGAGATCATCGTCCGCATGATTAGTGCTGTCATTCTGCCGTTGCTTCCGCTTTATATCTTCGGTATTTTTCTAAACATGACGCACTCCGGACAAGTATACGCTATCTTAATGGTATTTATCAAAATTATCGGAGTAATTTTCATTCTTCATATCTTCCTGCTGGTTTTCCAATATTCCATTGCAGCATTATTCGTGCGCAAAAATCCGTTTAAACTGCTCGGAAAGATGATGCCGGCATATTTCACGGCTTTAGGCACACAATCTTCAGCAGCCACTATCCCCGTCACACTGGAGCAGACGAAGAAGAACGGAGTATCCTCAGACATTGCCGGCTTCGTTATTCCACTATGCGCCACGATTCACCTGTCGGGCAGTACTCTGAAAATCGTAGCCTGTGCACTGGCATTGATGATGATGCAGGGAATACCGTTCGACTTTCCCCTATTTGCCGGGTTTATCTTTATGCTGGGGATTACAATGGTAGCTGCACCGGGTGTTCCTGGAGGAGCAATCATGGCGGCACTAGGTATCTTGCAGTCCATGCTCAGCTTCGATGAATCAGCACAAGCATTGATGATTGCTCTTTACATTGCCATGGACAGTTTCGGAACAGCTTGCAACGTAACCGGAGATGGAGCTATTGCTTTGATTATCGACAAAATAATGGGCAAAAACCGTGCTGAACGACTGTGCTGAAAAATAAATTGAAAGAGGTTTGCATATACTGCAAAAAATGTCGACATTTGCGCCCGTATTATTCCAAATAAACAATTATAACGTATGAAAAAAGCCCTAATATCAGGCATTACCGGACAAGACGGTTCGTATCTTGCCGAATTACTTTTGCAAAAAGGTTACGAAGTTCACGGTATCCTTCGTCGTTCTTCGTCGTTCAATACGGGACGTATCGAACATTTATATTTTGATGAATGGGTGCGCGACATGAAACAGAAACGTACGATCAATCTGCATTATGGGGATATGACAGATTCCAGTTCGTTAATCCGTATCATTCAACAAGTGCAACCTGATGAAATTTACAACCTGGCTGCCCAAAGCCACGTAAAGGTATCATTTGATGTTCCGGAATATACTGCCGAAGCGGACGCTATCGGTACGCTCCGTATGCTCGAAGCGGTACGGATTCTGGGACTGGAAAAGAAAACCCGTATCTATCAGGCTTCCACTTCCGAGTTGTTCGGTAAAGTGCAGGAAGTTCCACAGAAAGAGACAACTCCGTTCTATCCCCGTTCTCCGTACGGGGTAGCCAAACAATATGGTTTCTGGATTACCAAAAACTATCGCGAAAGCTACGGTATGTTTGCCGTAAACGGTATCTTGTTCAACCACGAAAGCGAACGCCGTGGCGAGACTTTTGTTACCCGCAAAATATCTCTGGCTGCCGCCCGCATCGCACAGGGCGAACAGGACAAGCTGTATCTAGGTAATCTGGATGCACGCCGAGATTGGGGATACGCCAAAGATTACGTAGAATGTATGTGGCTGATTCTGCAGCATGACGTTCCAGAAGATTTCGTAATCGCTACTGGAGAAATGCATACGGTACGCGAATTTGCTACGCTAGCTTTCAAGGAAGCAGGCATCGAACTCCGCTGGGAAGGCGAGGGCATAAATGAAAAGGGAATTGACGTAGACACCGGCAAGCCATTGGTAGAAGTTGACCCCAAATATTTCCGTCCATCGGAAGTTGAACAGTTGTTAGGCGACCCGACCAAAGCAAGAACATTGCTGGGTTGGAATCCGTGCAAGACTTCATTTGAAGAACTGGTCCGTATCATGGTACGCCACGACATGGAAAAGGTGAAACGCATGATCGCGAACAAACATTAAACGGAAGAATGGAAAAGAATGCAAAAATATATGTAGCAGGACACCACGGTCTCGTGGGTTCTGCTATCTGGAAAAATTTGCAGAATAAAGGATACACGAATCTGGTAGGCCGCACTCACAAGGAGCTTGACCTGCTCGACAGTGTATCTGTCCGCCAGTTTTTCGATGAAGAACAGCCGGAATATGTATTCCTTGCTGCTGCCTTCGTTGGCGGCATCATGGCAAACAGTATCTACCGCGCCGACTTTATCTACAAAAATCTGCAAATCCAACAGAATGTCATCGGGGAAAGTTTCCGCCACAACATAAAAAAGCTACTCTTTCTCGGCAGTACCTGTATTTATCCACGTGACGCCAAGCAACCGATGAAAGAGGATGTATTACTTACTTCTCCGTTGGAATATACCAACGAGCCGTATGCCATCGCCAAGATTGCCGGTCTGAAGATGTGTGAAAGTTTCAACCTGCAATATGGAACAAACTACATCGCTGTGATGCCGACCAACTTATATGGTCCGAATGATAACTTCGATTTGGAACGCAGCCATGTACTGCCTGCTATGATCCGCAAGATTCATCTGGCCCACTGCCTGAAAGAAGGCAACTGGGAGGCTGTCCGAAAGGATATGAACCTGCGCCCGGTAGAAGGTATCAACGGAGACAGTCCGAAAGAAGAAATTCTGGCTATCCTAAGCAAATATGGTATCAGTGAAACGGAAGTGACATTGTGGGGTACGGGAACTCCTCTCCGCGAGTTCCTTTGGAGTGAAGAAATGGCAGACGCCAGTGTATTCGTCATGGAACACGTTGACTTCAAAGATACATATAAAGAAGGTAGCAAGGATATCCGTAACTGTCATATCAACATCGGAACAGGTAAGGAAATCACTATTCGACAACTTGCCGAGCGGATCGTAGAGACAGTAGGCTATCAAGGCAAACTGACTTTCGACAGCAGTAAACCGGACGGCACGATGCGTAAGCTAACCGATCCTTCGAAACTGCACGCACTGGGTTGGCATCACAAAATCGAAATCGAGGAAGGTGTGCGAAAGATGTATGAATGGTACTTGAAATAAAAAATCAAACAATCTGTTGATATGCTATCAGTATAATTATTTTAGCTTATAGCATATCACAGACTCACTCTTCTCTCCACCCTCTCCAAAAATTCTTCATAGTTAATTTTCCATTCTTAATTTAATTGCTATATTTGCACAATTTAATACCAAATGTGCAAAAACAATGGAACAAAGTTTTATAGCTTACATTGAGAATAGTATCAAGAACAATTGGGATTTGGATGCCCTGACAGATTACAAGGGAGCCACCCTTCAGTATAAAGATGTAGCCCGCAAAATCGAAAAACTCCATATAATTTTTGAGGAAAGTGGAATCCGCAAAGGAGATAAGATTGCCGTATGCGGAAGAAACAGCTCCCATTGGGGAGTAACTTTCCTTGCTACACTGACGTACGGAGCAGTAATCGTTCCTATTCTCCACGAGTTTAAAGCAGACAATGTACACAATATCGTCAACCATTCCGAAGCCAAACTGCTGTTTGTAGGAGATATGGTATGGGAAAACCTGAACGAATCGGCAATGCCACTACTCGAAGGTATCCTGATGATGAATGACTTCACCCTGCTGGTATCCCGTAGTGAACGGTTAACTCACGCACGCGAACATTTGAATGAAATGTTCGGCAAAAAATATCCGAAAAATTTCCGTAGAGAACATATCGAATACCACAAAGACGAACCCGAAGAATTAGCCGTTATCAATTATACTTCCGGAACGACCAGTTATTCAAAAGGAGTAATGCTCCCCTATCGCAGTATCTGGTCAAATGTTGCCTACTGTTTTGAAATGCTTCCCGTTAAACCGGGAGATCATATCGTTTCCATGTTGCCTATGGGACACGTGTTCGGTATGGTATATGATTTCCTTTACGGATTCTCTGCAGGTGCACACATCTATTTCCTGACGCGTATGCCGTCTCCGAAAATCATTTCCCAATCTTTCTCCGAAATTAAACCCAAAGTGATTTCTTGTGTACCGTTGATTGTGGAAAAGATTATCAAGAAAGATATCCTCCCTAAAGTGGATAGCAAAATCGGAAAGTTATTGCTCAAAGTACCTATCGTCAATGACAAAATCAAATCGTTGGCCCGCCAGGCAGCTATGGAAATCTTTGGAGGTAATTTCGACGAAATCATTATCGGCGGCGCTCCTTTCAATGCCGAAGTAGAAGCTTTTCTCAAAAAGATAGGTTTCCCCTACACCATTGCTTACGGCATGACAGAATGTGGTCCGATTATCTGCTCCAGCCGTTGGGATACATTGAAACTTGCTTCCTGCGGAAAGGCCACTACGCGAATGGAAGTCCGCATTGATTCCCCGGATCCTAAAACTCATGCCGGAGAGATTGTTTGCAGGGGAGCGAATATGATGCTCGGATATTATAAGAATCCGGAAGCTACCGCACAAATCATTGATGTAAACGGGTGGTTGCATACAGGAGATCTGGGTGTTATGGATGAAGAAGGTTATGTAACTGTTCGCGGACGTAGCAAGAATATGCTTCTCACTTCCAGCGGACAGAATATCTATCCGGAAGAGATAGAAAGCAAACTGAATAATATGCCGTATGTGGCGGAATCATTAATCGTATTGCAACACGACAAACTGGTGGCGCTTATCTATCCGGATTTTGACGATGCATTTGCTCACGGATTGCAGCAAAACGATATCCAGAAAGCTATGGAAGTCAACCGTGTCGAACTGAATCAACAATTGCCTAACTACTGCCAGATCAGCAAGATTAAAATTCATTTCGAGGAATTTGAAAAGACAGCGAAGAAATCAATCAAACGTTTCATGTATCAGGAAGCAAAAGGATAAGATCTTTTTCGTATACAAAAGACAAGATAAATAAAAACGGTGAACAAACCCCTGTGCTTGTTCACCGTTTTTTCTAACCTAACCAACTTTATTTCCTTAATCTATCATCATTCAACAATCTTTTACCTTAAAACCAAACCTATCCCTAACACAATAAACCTCTATTAAATCTTAACCTATTTTTTCTTAAAGTTGTATGAACGAAATAGCCTGTCCTCCTCCGGCAGCCATACGTACAGTCAGCGTATTTTCAGCTGTGACAGTTTGTTCCGTAATCTGATAATCTGCCGGATTCGTTTTCCAGTCCGCCTTCTCACCGTCGGCATAGATAACAGCTTTATATTGTTTCCCCGGTTTCAGGAAGTCTAGTTTTATTTCCAGCGTACGGGGAGCCTCATTGGTAGCTGCTCCGAAGAAATAATTATTTTTCGCTTTACGTACAACAGCTACAAACTCTCCCGGTTCTCCTGCCAATGCCTTGGATTCGTCACAATCCGGGTCGAAATCGCGGAAGAACCGGAAAGCAGGATGTCCTTCATAATGCTCAATCATATCAGAAGCCATTTGCAAGGGAGAATATAGAATCACCCAATTGGCAATCTGCTTCGCCAATGTTGTGTTGACACGGCTGTTCCCCTTATCCTGGTCATTCCATTTCCGACGACGGGGAGAGTCTTTGGTTTGCTGGAACAAAATATCAAAAGTTCCCGGAGTGTAGTCCATTGGACCGGACAGCAAGCGGGTAAACGGCAACATTACATGATGAGACGGCGGATTTCCTTCACTCCATGCATTCCATTCCATACCTCTGGCTCCTTCGCGCGTCATCATGTTAGGCCATGTACGGCGGATACCGGTATCCTTAATCGGTTCGTGTGCATCCAATGTCATTCTATGCTCCGCAGCTGTTTCCACTACCTTCTGATAATGGTTGACTCCATATTGTCCATGATGTGAAAGCCCGTTCGGGAAAGCTCCTGCATAACCTGTTTTCAGGATGTGGATGCTGTGGTCGGTATACCATTGCATTGCATGATCCATTTGCCGTTCATAGTTCGGGATATTTCCTCCTGTTTCATGGTGTCCAATGATTTCGATTCCTTTTTCCTTGGCATAACGTACTATTTCATCTATGTCAAAGTCAGCGTAAGGTTTCGTAAAATCAAAATTCTGCATACCGCCCCAACTTTCCCAACCTTCATTCCAGCCTTCAAACAATACCGCTTTTATATTATTGGCAGCAGCGAAGTCGATATATTTTTTGGCATTGACAGTGGTAGCACCGTGGCGTTCATCCATTTTCCAAGTCTCTACACCCAGATGCATCCCCCACCATACACCGATATATTTCAAAGGACGAATCCAATCAGTAGTTTCCAACACACAAGGGTCATTCAGGTTCAGGATCAGGGAAGAATTGATTAATCCGACAGCTTCCGGAGCAATCTGGATAGTACGCCAGGAAGTTGTAAAATGGTTGCTTTTGCGTACCTTGATACCGTCCGGCCAAGGAGTAAGTTCCGCCTTCAAAGTGTAATCTCCGATTTGTTTCAGCGTCATTTCGGAGAAATCATACAATGCCGCTTCATGGATACTTCCGTAAACACCATCCGCCGTCTTAAAGGTAAAAGGAGTATTGGCTGTCTCCACTTCGGAAATAGGCTGCTGCTTATAAAGCAATTCATAAGTCTCGGCACTCGCAGGAATCGACCATGAGGTACCGTCCTGACGGAAGTGGAAAGTAGTCAGTTCATCAGTTATCATCAGAGAATCCACATTGGGAACATTATATTCATAACGGAACCCTACTCCGTCATTGAAAACCCGGAAACGAAGGGTCAACTGCACCTGATCCTCATTAATCAGATTGACAGCCATTTCATTATAATGGTTCCGGTTGGTTTTATTTTCTCCCCACGGCTGCGTCCATGTTTCATCTTTGCTGTCGAATGTAGTTTTCTCTATCCGGAAGCCTCCTCCCAGAATAACACCGTTTCCCTCCACAAAACCCATTTTTGAATTTTCTATCAGCAATGAATCATTTACCGACACATTATAAAACGGAGTACCATTCTCATCTACCGTCAACGTCATCTTGATGTGACCGTCCGGTGATTTTACTTCTGTTTTCGGACTGCTACACGCACAACATCCCAGCATACACAGAAAAGCTACAACTAAATGCTTTACTTTCATAGTACAATTATCTGTTTATATATAATACAATCCATAAAGAAGAAACACTTAATTGTATGCGACTTTTCTTTATAAAGAAAGTCCGAATCTGATTTGCTTTGCAGGCAAACCTCAGATTCGGACTTTTATTTTCATTAAAACACCGGATGTTATCTATCAAACATCGCTCATCCGGCAATTATTATTTATGCAGAAGAACATCAGTACCCGGAACAATCTTTCCCATTGACCACACACAACGTACATTCAACTCCTTATCGAGAATCACAATATCTGCATCCAGCCCTTTAGCCAATGCACCTTTCCGGTCACTGACTCCAATCAAACGGGCGGGAGTCTCGGAAGCCATGCGCACTGCATCCTCCAAAGGAATATTTGCTTTTTTTACCATTGTACGCACCAACACATCCATTGTAGCCAAACTACCGGCCAGCGCGGAATGGTCTGCCATTTTACACACTCCATCTTCAATAATATAACGCGGGTCAATCGGTTCATGTCCTTCGTAAGCAGCGTAAGCCAGCGCATCAGTCACCAGACACGTATTCTCCACTCCTTTCAGTTTATAAACCAGTTTCAGAATAGTGGCAGGCAAATGAATGCCGTCCGCAATAACTTCCACCGTCATTCCGTCTGTCAGATATACACTCTCCACCGTCCCTTCATATTTATATTCACGGCGTTTGTGGAAACCCGGCATTGCATTGTAAAAATGAGCAGCATGTGAGAAACCCACCGCATACGCCGCTTTAATCTCATCATATTCGGCTTCTGTATGTGTAACTGCCGTCATTATTCCCTTTGAACGGGTATATTTGGCGAAATCATGCGCTCCACGTAATTCCGGGCTGATATCCCAACGCTTGATACAAGTAGTATGCTCCAATAACGGAATATATTCATTCTCATCAGGAGTTTTCAGAAAACCTTCATACTGGCTTCCTGCCATTTTCGGATTCAAATAAGGTCCCTCAATATGCAGACCGAGAATTGGAGAATCCGGTTCCTGCATCAATCCCTCACACACATCGACAGCCTGATAAAGTTTTTCAAACGATGTGGATGACAAAGTAGGAAACATACTGGTGGCGCCATGCTTCAAATGCGCGGTAGTTGCCATGCGGAATGCTTCTTCCGTAGCTTCGGTAAAATCATGTCCGCCGCCTCCGTGCGCGTGCATACTGACAAATCCCGGTACGATTGTCATTCCCCGGGCGTCAATAACCGTTGCACCGATAACTGCCAGGTCACTGTTGGTCACCTCTAATATTTTTCCGTCACAAATCAATACCGAACCGTCTTTCAGCCAGCCTTGCGGGGTAAGTATTCTACCGTTAATTATCTGAGTTAACATAGTCTTCTTTATTTATTAGATTTAAAACAGTTTATTGGTACCTTCCACTAATTGCCCCATTGCCCATACGGCTCTCACATTCAAGTCTCTGTCGAGGGCAATAATATCGGCATCCTTACCACGTTCAAGCGTTCCTTTGCGGTCAAGTACTCCCATTATGCGGGCAGGCGTTTCGGATACCATGCGTATCACATCCGCCAAAGGTATTTCCGCTTTCTGCACCATGGTACGAATCAAGCGGTCCATAGTAGCCACACTTCCTGCCAAAGCAGAACGGTCGGCCAGCTTGCATACTCCGTCTTCAATAATCACGCGCGGGTCAAAAGCAGTCTGGCTGTCACTGGCCGCACAAGCCAGTGCATCCGTTATCAGACAGGTACGCTCCACTCCTTTTATCTTATAAACAAGACGCAGAATAGTAGGTGGTACATGAATACCGTCAGCCACCACTTCAACCGTCATGTCGTCAATCAGGTAAATACTTTCTACCGTACCTTCGTATTTATATTCTTTCCGTTTATGGAATCCCGGCATTGCATTATAAAAATGAGTGGCATGCGTATATCCCGCCTCATAGGCTGTCTGTATATCCTC
>OHAT01001282.1_pt1 | contig 22546 bp, 20 predicted proteins | sample 1577141 | NCBI WGS metagenome assembly OHAT01 (sample SAMEA3541578, study PRJEB24748) | human gut metagenome | biome: human gut; feature: human-associated habitat; material: faeces | place: China | collected 2012 | reverse complement strand
TTCCGGTTTTTTATGTATATGTATTAACGACATATATTTATGGGAAAATTATTTTCCTATAAGATTCTGTAAAAAACGATTTTAAGCTTACAGTCTGTCACCACGTTTGATGTATCCCGGTTTATCAGGGGATGCGATAATACGCTTACCACGAATCAGGCGTGCATGTTTGTCGATCACAAGGTTCTCAGCATGAACACCTTTTCCGATAACAAAGTCTGCAAACGTGACACAATTCTTAATAACAGCGCCCTCTTTGATTGTACATCCACGTCCGATAACACAGTTCTCAACAGTTCCTTCGATTAGACATCCGTTGGAAATAACAGAGGATGTAACCTTGCTGCCTTCGAAATACTGTGTCGGGCAAGAGTCGTTTGTGCGTGTATAAATCGGCCAGTTATCATGGAACAGATCTGTTGCTTTTTTCAGGTCGATCAGTTCAAGGTTTGCTTCATAGTAACTATTGAAGTCTGAGATTGTTGCAAAGTATCCACGATGTGGATATGCGCGAACATCAAGTTCCTCACAAGACTCATTCACAATATCAGCCAGTGTGTACATGGAGGAAAGTTTGTGTGCCTTCTGAACCAGGTCAAGGAACAGGTCTTTCTTCATTACATAAGTATCCATGAAGATGTTTCTGTTCTTAGCATTTCCAAGGTTTGGCTCCATGGAGAGAACACCTTTCTGCTTGTTAATGTTCAGTGTCTGACAGTTCGGGAAATGATCCTTCGCATTGTCAACAGAATGATACATCAGAGAGATGTCAGCACCGGAGTCAATATGTGTCTTGAGGAATGCACTGTAATCAGCTGTGTAAACCATGTAGCTAGGCGCGATCACAACATACTCAGAGTTCGCCGCATCGAAGCAGTCAAGTTTTTCCATGTAAGCAGCGATATCTGTGTTGTAAATACCGTTGTCAATGTTGCTCTCCTGGAAGAGAGTAACCAGTTTGCCGCGTTTGGAGTTGATAGACGATTTGCCTCTGCTTCTATTATCCGCTGTTGCGCAGCCGTTGGCGGCTTTGCCGCCTTACGGATGCGGTACACCCCTTGCGGGTGCCGCTCTGCTGAGTACAGCCTAATTCCCGTCTACCGCCAGTCCCTACAATGCGGCGAGCGAAGCAATGCCGCTATTTCGCACGCAGTCTGCCGCCGAGCAAACGTCACTCGCGCCTCACGACAGTAAGGCGCGGTTGATGTCAGGTCGCGACTCGCAGGGATTCATGGCGAAGCCATGTACACCGCACTTACATTGCGCAGCGCGTGCAGTCATTCAAGCTATAAACTGCCAATGTCGGGGTCGAGGGGAACTCCCCTCGCCTTTCTCTGGGGGATTCAAAGGGGGTATTCTCTTCGGAAAGAGAATACCCCCTTTGGTGCCGCGGCGCGCACGCCGCTCTCCCCTCCCGCATAGTGCGGGAGTATCATCAATCCCTTTGATAAATCGCCAGCCCAAACGCCAGTTTGACACTAAGCTCCTGAGCCTGCTCAGCTTTTTGCTGATCCTTGGCCCCCGTCTTATAATAGTACGGCGTCATGCGGAACAAAGATAGAATATCCTCATTACAGGATAAATGAATGATATCGCGCACTTCGCGCGTTTCGACGAGCGTGAAGCCCTCGGTCGTAAGCGGCGTGGGCGGGTTGTCGCGCGGCGTGTCGTAGATGAGCGCTTTGAGCTCCCACAGATGCTCGCGCAGGGGATAGGCGCGCAGAAGATAGCCGCCCGGCTTCAGCACGCGCGCAAATTCCTCCGGCACGAAAGGGGAGAAGATATTGAGCACCACGTCGACGCTGCCGTCTTCGACCGGCAGGTGCGCGCACGAGGCGACACAGAGCGTGAAGTCCGGCGAGCGCTTCGATGCGTACTGGAGCGCGGTCTTCGAAATGTCGACGCCTAAAAGCTCGCCGTGCTTGCCCGCTTTTTCGATGGCGCGCAGAACGGCAAGAGAATAGATCCCCTCGCCGCAGCCTGCGTCGAGGACCGTCGCCTCCGGCGGCGTGAACTCCGCCGCGGCGTCCGCAACGGCGGCGATGAAGCGGTCGTAATAGCCCTTGTCCAAAAAGTCGCGGCGGGCGCGTACCATGAGCTTGTCATCCCCGTGGTGGCCCTGCGAGGAGTTGAGCAGGAGGTTGACGTATCCGCTCTTGGCGATGTCAAAGCTGTGGTTTTTCGGGCAGAGATAGGCCCCCGCGCGTTTTTCAAGCGCCCCAGCGCAGACGGGGCAGCGCAAATTGACCATCAGAACAGCCCCACCTGCTGCGGCACCTCGCTCCGGCCGAGCGAGCGGAGCTGCTGCTGGTTTTCCTCGGCCAGCGCGTCGGCGATGGCGATCTTGCGGACGATATTTTTCATCGTCTCGTCAAAGAGCGTCCCGTCGCGGTAGTCCGCGGGGAAGATGAAGTCCACGCGCCCCTTGGCGAGCAGGTCCTCCACGCCCGCGCGGTTGCTGTCCTGATACACGGCCACCGCCTGCCCGCCGTAGGCGCGCATCATCTTCATGCACGGCACGTCGGAAAGGCCGTCGCCGATGTAGATCATGTTCGTGAACGGGATGCGCTTGGAGTCGTCGGGCATCGAGGCGTTGAGCTCCTTGTCCTTCGCGACGTCGAGTATTCCCTTGTTGATGCGGTAGACAAACTGGGTCTTGTTTGTGAAGTTGACGTCGAGCTTCGGCCACGAAGCAAGGCCCTCTTCGTTGTAGAAAAACTCACAGGCGTAAATTTCCTTAAATTCGTGGCTCACGCCGCTGCCCTCAATGATCTCGCGCAGGCCGGAGGAGAGCACGTAGTGCTCGATCTCCACGCCCAGCGTTTCGCCGAAGGCGTTGATGCGCGAGAACCAGTCCTGCACGCCGGGGAACAGCTCGATCGCATGCCCGCAGGAGACGAGGTAGTCGCGGTCCAGGCGGATACCCTTTTTGCGGCACTCCTCGATCATCGTGTACATGTAGGCGAGCAGGCCGTCCATGCGGTTCTCAAAGCCGAAGGAATTCGCGATGCTCCAGAACTCGCCGGGCGTGTAGCCGAGCGAGGGAATGAACGTATAGTCCTGCATGTCGGTCGTGCAGAGGGTCTTGTCAAAGTCGTAGAGAAAGGCGATGATGGGCTTTTTGTTCATGTCGTCTCCTTTTCGCCGTGCTGCGGTCAAAGAAAAAATAAAAGGGCGGTCTGAAACCGGCTCCTCTGTGGAGCCGGCCAAAACCGCCCTTTTGCTGTTACTCTTCTCCGTGATAGTTGCGGCCGAACTTGAGGTCATCCAGACGGATGGCATGGCTGGCCGTTTCCACAAACGGGCTGTCGTCCGGCTCGAGCGGCTCTGCCTTGGGCTCCTCAGCCTTCGGCGCGCTCTGCTCCTCTGCCGGAGCGGTCTCCTGCGCCTTTTCGGGCGCAGGCTCCTCCGCCGCGGGGTGGAAGGATGCGAGGATCTTTTCCTCGATGGCGTTCACGTCGGCCTCGGCCTTCTGCTCGGCCTTTTCGCCGCCCGCGATCTCCTCGGGCGTCAAGTCGGGCGCGCGCTCGATGAGCGCAAGCTGCGCCTGCGCAAGCTCGCGCGTCTTCTGCAAAAATTCCGCCGTCGCGGCCTTGGCCGCGTTCAATCGGCGCTGCTCGAGCTCGACATCGCTCTGCAGCGCGCCGATCTTGGCGCGGGCTTCGTCCTCCGCGCCGGCGAGCACGGCCTTTTTCTTCTCCTCGGCCTCTTCGACCATGGTGTTGGCCATGCGCTGGGCGGTCAGGAGGGCGGCGCGCATGGAATCCTCCGTCGCGCGGTACTCCTCCACCTTGTCGACCAGCACCTTGAGCTTGGCCTTGAGGGCGGCGTTTTCTTTATAGAGCGAGGTATAATCGTCGGTCAGCTCGTCGAGAAACTCGTCGACCATCGCCATATTATATCCGCCGAAGGCCGCTTTGCTGAAAGCGCGGCCGGAAACTTCCTGCGGTGTCAGCATGCTATCCCACTCTCCGTTTCTTTACAGGTAGAGGCCGTTATTTTCCAGCTCGTCGATCAGATCGCCCATGATATCCACATGATAGGGCGTGATGATGTACGTGTTGGCCGCGACCTTTTTGATCTTGCCCTCGCCCGCGTAGGCCACGCCGGAGAGGAAGTCGATCAGTCTTCTTGCAATGTCCTTGTTCGTGGACTCAAGGTTGATGACCACCGTGCGCTTTTCCTTCAGATGGTCGGCGATCTCGCTCGCGTTTTCAAAGCGCTCGGGCTTGACGAGCACGACCTTGAGCTGCGTGGTCGCGTTGATGTTCACGACCTTGTTGCGGCGGTCCTCCGCCTTGCGCTCGGCGCTGCGGCGGTCGGCAAAGGCGCCCGTGTCGCCGCGGTCTCTCAGATCGGGGAAATCATCTTCATATTCCTCGTCCTCATCCTCGTAGGGGTGAGCCCACTTTTTCAGATCATCCAAAATACCCATGGTATCAAGACCTCCTCGATCAAATCGTATAATTGCGGGCGCCGAAGATCGCCGTGCCGACGCGCACCATCGTCGCGCCTGCGCGCACCGCGTCCTCGTAGTCTCCGCTCATGCCCATTGACAGTATATCAAGTGTATTATCATACAACTTGGCATTGATGTCAACAAAAAGTGCATGAACTTTTTCAAAGTAGGGCAGGCTGCCGTGCTCGCCCTCGGCGACCGGCGGGATACACATGAGGCCGCGCACGCGGACATTTGCGCACTTTTTGGCCTCTTCCGCCGCCTGCTCCAGGCTCTCGGGCGCAAAGCCGCTCTTGGCCTCCTCGCCGCCGATATTCACCTCAAGCAGGATATCCTGCACGATGCCCAGCTTCTCGGCCTGCTTGTCGATGGCAGAGAGCAGCTCGAGCGAGCCGACCGATTCGATCATTGCGACCTTGCCAACGACATTTTTCAACTTGTTGCGCTGGAGGTGGCCGATAAAGTGCAGGGGCGCGCCGTCATAGGCGTGCTCGGCGAGCTTTTTCGTCATCTCCTGCTCGCGGTTCTCGCCCAGCACGTCGATGCCCGCGGCGATGGCCTGACGGCAGGCGTCCGCGTCGTTCATCTTGCTCGCGCCAACGAGGGTAATTTCGCTTACATTGCGGCCCGCCTCTTTGGCGGCCGCGGCAATGTTTGCGCGCACGCGCGCGATGTTTTCAGCAATGCTCATTTCTAATCTACGACCTTTCCGTTATATAGCTCCCCTGCCGAAACGATGACCTCATCGTTCGGGCGCAGGGTGTAAAGGGACTTTTGGCTCTCCGTCGCGGCTTCGATCGTGCCGGGCTCCACCAGACAGTAGTCGCTGCCCTGATAGACGATGCTCACAGGCTTGAAGTACGCCACGCGCCCGACGAGGCAGTAAACGCCTGACACGCCGTTTTCATCCACGCGCAGCGCGTTTTTCGGCACGCGCAGGCCGTCGTATGCGCTGATGATGAGCTCGGCGTTCTGCTCGCGCAGCAGCGTCATGTAGGATAAGTACCGCGTGCTCTTGAGCACGATCAGGCATTTGCCGTTCTCCGCGGCGCTGATGCGCGTGAGCGTGACGGGCAGGTCAAAGTCGACGCCCGACGCCATGCGGAGCGTCAGCCTGCTGTTTTCCTTCAGGGACGCGGCGTTCTCCTCGCTCACGTTCGCGGCGAAGTACCACGCGCTGCCCTGAATGAGCTTGCCCACCGTGGTCGAAACGCTCTGCGGCGCGGCGGACGAAAGCTGCGAGGGCGTCATCGTCTCAAGGACCTCCGGCGTCAGCACGCTCTCGTACCCGTCGGCCACGGCGCTGTAAGTCCCCGACACGGGCGCTGTGATGCGCGTCGTGCCGCCGCTCGCCGCGCCCGAGAGCGCGGTGATCTGCGCGTTCAGCTCGTCGAGCTTCGCCGTTAAGTCATCGCTGCCGTTGTAGGCGTATTCGCGCTTCAAGACCGTCGTTTTGAGCTGGGGGATCAGCGTGTCGAGCGAGCTGTACGCGCCCGACTCGTAGGCCGCGCGCACGGAGATGATCTGCTCGCGGATGTCGGTATCCAGACGCAGCGCGGTGGCCGCGTCGCTCGAGGCGCTCTTGGCGTACTCAAGCTGCTCTTTCTGCGCGCGCAGTGTCTCGAGCTGCTGCGTGGCGTTCAGCGCGTCGGCCGAGCGGTAGACGGAGGCGATGGTGTCGCCCTGGCCCACGCGCTCGCCCTCGGCGTGCTTGAGCTCGATGAGCGTTTCATTGCAGTCCACGACCTGCTCGTCGCGCACCACGCAGCCCCGCAGGGCAATGGACCGCTCGCTGTGATAGCGGTAGACGAGCGTCGTCGTCTCGGGGCTGACAAAGTAGTTGTAGCCCTGCACGGCGAAATACCCGATGACCGCCAAAAGGAGCAGGATCGTGATGATCTTTGTGGAAACGGATGTAGATTTCATGGCACACTCCCGGATCAGGCGTGCTTACTCCTCGCTTTCCTCCGCGCCTTTGAGGTCGATGGCCGCGATGGGCACGATCGTTGAGATCGCGTGCTTGTAGAGCATCTGCTGCTTGCCGTCGCTCTCCAAGATGACGACAAAGCTGTCAAAGCCCGTGATGACGCCGCGCATCTGGAAGCCGTTGACGAGAAATACCGTCACGCTCGTGCGATTGCGGCGCGCAGAGAGGAGAAATAGGTCCTGAAGGTTTGCGATTTTTTTCATGGCTTTTCTTTCCTTTCTTTTTTGCGGACGGCTTGTCCGTGTTAAAGTCAGGATACGCCATAGGTATGGAGAATTTCTGTCGAAAAAGCGAGGCAATCGGGGAGAATCCTCGTTTTTTTCCAATAAAACCAGTGGATGCTGGGGTCGCGCCGCAGCCACGTGAGCTGGCGCTTGGCATACTGGCGGGAGCGGAGCTTGATCTCGTCGATGGCCTCCTCGCGCGCGGCCTCGCCGTCCAAGTAGGCAAGCGTCTCCTTATACCCGATGGCCTGCATGGCCGTCACGTCGCGGGGAAGTCCGGAATCGAGCAGCGCTCTGACCTCGTCGAAAAGCCCCGCCTCGACCATTTTGTCGACGCGGAGGTCGATGGCGCGCTTCATGTCGTCCCGATCCTCATAGGCAAGGCCGATGCGCACGGAATCGTAGCGCGGGGGGATGAGTTTCGTCTCCGCGTTGTGCTGTGCCATGGTCTTGCCGGTCTCGTAGTAGACCTCGAGCGCGCGGAGGATGCGCTTTTTGTCGTTCAAATGGAGATTTCCGGCGGTCTCGGGGTCGATGCGTCGGAGCTCGACGAACATCGCCTCGCCGCCCTCCTTGTCCCAGCGGGATTCCAACTCCGCGCGGTATCTGCCGTCCTTGTCACCGCCGGCGAAGCCGTGACCGGCGAGCAGGGCATTGAGGTAAAGCCCCGTGCCGCCGACGATGACGGGCTGCTTCCCGCGCGAGAGGATATCGTCGACGCACTTCGCCGCGTCGTCCGCATAGCGGGCAACGGAGTAGTTTTCCCGCGGGTCGGCGACGCCGACCATGTGATGCGGAATGCCCTGCATCTCCTCCGCCGTCGGCGCGGCGGTACCGATGGCCATGCCGCGGTAGATCTGCATCGAGTCGCAGGAGACGACCTCGCCGCCGAGCATTTTCGCAAGCTCGACGCCGAGCCACGTTTTGCCGCAGCCCGTCGGGCCGACGACGCATACGAGTTTCATCTTCTCCCTCCTGCGCTCACGCGCGCTTGAACATTTTTTCGAGCTCGTACTTCGTGAGCTTGGCTTTCACGGGCCGTCCGTGCGGGCAGAACTGCACCTCGCCGCTCTGCACCTTGTCGACGAGCACGCGCAGCTCGCTTAAATCGCTCTTCCATCCACCCTTGATGGCCGCCTTGCAGGCCATCGTGTGCAGCAGCGCGTCGCGCGCGGCGGCGGGGTCGACAGTGTGGGCGGTGACGAGCTTGTCGGCAAGCTCTTCGAGCGCGGGGATGGCGTCGCCGCTGTCGATATCGGCGGGGATGGCGCGCAGGATCAGGCTCCCGCCGCCGAACTCCTCGCACTCAAAACCGAATTCGCGCAAAAGCTCCAAATTCGCCGCAAGCGCGCTGTACTCCTCGGCGGCGAACTCCGCCACGAGGGGAGCGAGCAGGGCCTGGCACATCAGTGGCTCCTGGTTGGCCTTCATGCGGTCGAAATTCACGCGCTCGTGCGCGGCGTGCTTGTCGATGAGCCAGACGTTTTTATCCTCGTCCTCGCAGACGATGTAGGTGTCGAGCACCTCGCCCGCGATGCGCCACGGCGCGGCGGACGGGGGAACGAACGTCGTCTGCTCGATCTCGGGCTCTTCCTGCTTCGCAGGGGAAAACACGGGGACGGCAGGCGCTTCCGGCTCGGGCTCTGCCGCAGTCTCCGCCGCCGGTCCGATGATCGGGCCGGTCACGACGGGGCGGGCGTCTTCCTCCGGCATCGGCAGCGTGACGACCTCGTCGTCATGGTTTTCCACAGAATGGACAGACTTTTCCACAGGCTGTGACTGCTGTGCTGACAGTACTGGCGCGGACGCGGGCGTTTCATGGCGCACATAGTCGGAAAGCGCCGCCTTGCCGCCGCTCTGCGTGTCGATGGCGGGCACTCTCGTCTGCCACTGCGGGGCGGGCGCGGGCTTCACCGGCGCGCTCTGCGGCGCGGACACGGGACGCGCACCGGCAGGCGTATAAGCGGGCTTTTCCGCCGTCTTCCGGCTCTCGCGGTACTGCTGCGAGGTCATGTTGGCGAAGAAATCGCCGCGCGGATTCTGTACTTGAGACGCGGGCTTCGGCTGGGGGCGCTCGGCCTCCTCGCGCTTGTCGAGCGCGGCCATGACCGCGTGGTAAACGAGATCAAACACGCGCTTTTCGCCCACGAACTTCACGATGGTCTTGGCGGGGGGGACGTTCACATCCACCATGTCGCGCGGCAGCTCGACGAGCAGCACGCAGCCGGGGAACTTGCCCTTCATCATGCGGTTTGAGTACGCTTCTTCGAGCGCGGCGGTGAGAAGCTGGGATTTGACGAGCCGCCCGTTGACGAAAAACGTCTGCATGCCGCGCGTGCCGCGCGAGGCGATGGGCGAGGTCACAAAGCCCGTGACGCCCATGTCGCCGTCCGCGCCCTTGACCTCAAGGAGCGAGAGCGTGAACTCACGCCCGAGAGAGGCGTAAATGGCGGAGCGCAGCGCGCCGTCGCCGGGGGTCAAAAGCGTCTGCGTGCCGTCCTTGATGAGCTTGAACGACACCTCCGGATGCGAGAGCGCAAGGTGCCCGACAAGGCCCGCGATGGCCGTGGCCTCCGCGCTGTCGCGCTTCATAAACTTTAAGCGCGCGGGCGTGTTGTAGAAGAGGTCGCGCACGATGATGCTCGTGCCTTCGGGGCAGCCCGCGTCCTCGACCGTGCCGGGGACGCCGCCCTCTAAGTGGAGCTTTGCTCCGCTGAGCGCGCCGCGCTCGCGCGAGAAAATGTCGAGCCGAGAAACGGAAGAGATCGCCGCGAGCGCCTCGCCGCGGAAGCCCAGCGTGCCGATGGCAGCCAAATCCTCCGCCGTGCGCAGCTTGCTCGTCGCGTGGCGCAGAAAAGCCGTCGGCAGCTCGCTTGGCGCGATGCCGCAGCCGTCATCGCTGACGCGAAGATAGGTCATGCCGCCGTTTTTCATCTCCACCGTCACGCTCTGCGCGCCGGCGTCAATGGCATTTTCCAGCAGCTCCTTGACAACGCTCGCAGGGCGCTCGACCACCTCGCCCGCGGCGATGAGGTCGGCGACATGCGGCGATAATTGCTGAATATGGGGCATTGATTTCCTCCTTTTAGGAAGCGATGGTGAAAAGGGAAAGGGCATTGACGAGCATGTGGAGCAGGATCGACGTCCACAGCGTGCCCGAATGCTCATACGCCCAGGCAAACACAAGGCCGGGCACAAGGTATTGCAGCATCAAAATGAGATAGCCTAAGTCCCAGTTGGACACCGCCGCCGTCCACACGTGTAAAAACGCGAACAGCGCGCAGGAGAGGATATAGGCGAATATTCTGCTCTTTTCTTTGAGACACCCGAACACGAGGCCGCGGAAGAGCACCTCCTCCACAAACGGCGCGAGCAGCACGACGATCAGCGCCGTCATGTGCGGGGCGGAGGCCACCTGCGCGGCGATGGTCATGTCGTTCAGGTTCGTGTGGCTGTCGAAAAGCACGTTGCACACGCGATAGAGAAGCTCGTTCGCGCCGTAGAAGACGAGAAGGCCCAGAAGCATCGTCGAAAGCGCGCGGTTTAAATTGTCAAGAAAGCGCGAGGACGTGTGCGCAAGGTAGGAGTGGAAGAGCAGCACCGTGACGGCGAAGAGCGTGTAGTAATAGAGCACATTGCGCAGGGAATCGTTGATGGTGGTGTCGAGCACGACCTCCAGAAGGTCGAATATTCTTGTTGCCAAAAGCGGCATCACCAGAAGATAGATGAGGAAGAAGATCGTTCCGGCGACGCGCTCGGTGCGGTTCATGCCGCCGGAGGCGGTTTTCTTTTTTGCCATGGGGAGACCTCTTTTCCGGGGAAATTACGAGAGCTTCTGCTTGAGTTCGTAGAGGAGCTGCATCGCCTCGATGGGGGACATCGTGTCCGGCTGGACGCGGCGGATGGCCGCGAGCACCTCAGCCTCGCCGATCGCGTCGAGACTGACCTGCTCGGTCTCCTCGCGCGGCTTTGCCTGATACGCGCCGCCCTGCTCCAGCTCTTTTAAGATGACGTTCGCGCGCTTGACGACCTCGTTCGGAAGGCCCGCTAACTTTGCAACCTCGATGCCGTAGCTGCGGTCGGCGCCGCCGGGGACAATCTTGCGCAGGAAGATGAGCTCGTCGCCGCGCTTTTTGATGGAAATGCTGTAATTCTTCACGCCGGGAAGAATGCCCTCAAGCTCCGTGAGCTCGTGGTAGTGCGTGGCGAACAGCGTCTTGGCACCTAAGCGTTTCGGGTCGGCGCAGAATTCGAGCACCGCGCGGGCGATGCTCATGCCGTCGAAGGTCGACGTGCCGCGGCCGATCTCGTCGAGAATGAGCAGCGAGCGAGGCGTCGCCTGATGCAGGATCTCGCTCACCTCGGTCATCTCGACCATGAAGGTCGACTGACCGCCGGCTAAGTCGTCGCTCGCGCCGATACGCGTGAAGATGCGGTCGACCACGCCGATGCGCGCGCTCTTGGCGGGCACGAACGAGCCGATCTGCGCCATGAGCGTGATGAGCGCGACCTGACGCATGTAGGTCGACTTACCGGCCATGTTGGGGCCGGTGATGATGGCGGCGCGGTCCTCGCGCTCGCCCATATAGGTGTCGTTCGGGACGAAGAGCGCGTCCTTGAGCACGCGCTCGACGACGGGGTGGCGGCCGTCGTGAATTTCGATGACGCCGCTGTCGTCCACGCTCGGACGGCAATAGTTGTTGTTCACCGCGACGGACGCGAGCGAGCAGAGCGTGTCAAGCTCGGCGATGAGCCCCGCCGCGCGCTGGATGCGCACGCTCTCGGCGGTGACGGATTCGCGCAGGGCGGTGAAAATTTCAAATTCGAGCGCCTTGTCGCGATCTCCCGCGGTCAGAATCTCCTGCTCAAGGTTCTTGAGCTCTTCGGTGATGTAGCGCTCGCCGTTCACGAGCGTCTGCTTGCGGATGTACGTGTCGGGGACGAGGTCCTTGAACGAATTCGAGACCTCGATATAGTAGCCGAAGACCTTGTTGTAGCCGATCTTCAGCGTGCGGATGCCGGTCTTTTCCTTCTCGCGCGTCTCGATGTCGGCGAGAAGCCCCTTGCCGCCCGACAAAATCTCGTGCAGGCGGTCGACTTCGGCATTGTAGCCCTTGCGGATGAAGCCGCCCTCACGCACGGAAAACGGCGGCTCGTCGATGAGCGTTTCGCGGATGCTCTGCGCCACGTCGGTGAGCGTGTCAAGCTCGTTGTCTAACTCATGCAGCCTGCCCGTCGTGAACGCCGTAAGCTGGGCTTTGACCTCCGTGATGCGCTCGATGGAGCTGCGCAGCGACGCAAAGTCGCGCCCGCCCGCCGTGCCGTAGGCGATGCGGCCGATGAGGCGCTCCATGTCGCTGATGCCGGAGAGCGACAGAATCAGCTCTTCGCGCGCGACGGTGTTCTTCGTCAGCGCCTCGACCGCGCCGAGGCGGCGCTCGATGGCCGCAACATCGCGCAGCGGGCGCGTCAGCCACGCGCGCAGATTGCGCGCGCCCATGGCGGTCTTCGTCTTGTCGAGCACCCAGAGGAGGCTGCCGCGCTTTTCCTTGGCGCGGATGGTCTCGGTCAGCTCCAGATTGCGCCGCGCGGAGAGGTCAAGCTCCATGAAGCGGCCCTGCTCGTAGTATTCTAAGTCCTTGATGTAGGAAAGATCGGTCTTCTGCGTCTCGTGCAGATACGAGAGCAGCGCGCCCAGCGCGAGCGACGCGGCCGGGTTGTTGCGCGGAAGGCTTGCAAAGCACTCCTCGCCAAACTGCGCGCGGATGGCTTTTTCGCATGCTTTGAGCTCAAAGCGGTTCTCGCCGCGCTCGACCGCGCAGGACAGCTTATCGCGAAGGTATTCGACCAGCTCACCGTTGTCGTAAGCACCCGCGCTCAGCACCGCCTCGGCGGGGGAGAAACGGGATAACTCGTTATACAGGTGCTCTGCGCGGTCGTCGCCCGAAAAGGCGGTCACGTGCGTGTGGCCGGTCGTCATGTCGCAGAAGGCCGCGCCGGCGTTCTGCCCGTCCAAAAAGATGCCGCAGAGGAAGTTGCCGCGCCGGTCGTCGAGGCATGCGCTGTCGATGACCGTGCCGGGCGTGATGACGCGGATGATATCGCGCTTGACAAGGCCCTTGGCGAGCGCAGGGTCCTCGGTCTGCTCGCAGATGGCGACCTTGTAGCCCTTGGCGATCAGGCGCGCGATGTAGGCGTCGCTCGAATGATAGGGAATGCCGCACATCGGCGTCTGATCCTCCGCCGCCTTGCCGCGGTCGCGGGTCGTCAGCGTCAAATCGAGCTCGCGCGAGGCGAGCTGAGCATCCTCGTTGAACATCTCGTAGAAGTCGCCCAAGCGGAAAAAGAGGATCGAATCCTTATTCTGTTCCTTGATCTCCAAATACTGCTTCATCATCGGCGTGATCTCGGCCATGATTCGTCCTCGCTTTCTTTCTCTCTAAAATCTAAAATTTACACGGTAAAGTCGGAGCCCGCGGGCATTTCGCCGAGGCGGTCGCCGAGCTTACGTTTCAATCTTTCATAGGCTTCCTTGCCCGTGCAGTGGCCCGTGAAGTAGTGCGCGACCTTGTCGCCGCGCAGCTTTTCGCCCACGGCGTCGACCAGCTCGTCCGGCTCGCTCTTGCCGAGCGAGGGGTTATAGAGGTGGAAGCCCGCAAACACCGCGTCGGGCGCTCTGCCGAGCACGTCCTCGGCGCTTTTCAGGATATTCACGATGCCGCAGTGCGCGCAGCCCGCGAACAGCGCGGTCTTGCCGTTTTCCGTGACCAATAGATCCTGCTCGTGGCGGAACGTGTCGCGCGGATAGTCCTCACCGATCTTCTCGCGCAGCGTGTCGTTCGCGCCGCTCCACAGCTCGCGGCCCGGAACGGCGGAGAAAACCGTCAGTTCTTCGTCAAGCTTCTGCACGCCATCGCAGAGGACGAAGCGGTCCTCGTAATTCTTGAGCACCGCGTCCATGCCGATGTAGGCGCACTTGCTGGGCGTGACGACATAGTACTGGCCCCAGACGGCCTTCTGCATATAGACCTTGGCGCGGTCGTTCAGCTTTAAGAACGCTTCGAGGCCGCCGCAGTGGTCGTTGTGCGCGTGGGACAAAAAGGCGATGTCGACCTGCGTCAAATCGACGCCGAGCGCCTTGGCGTTGTCGATGAACTGCGCGTCGGGCCCCATGTCGAAAAGAATTTTGTGCTTGTCGGTCTCAATATACATCGACAGGCCGTGCGCGCAGGCGACGGCGTCTCTGCACGTGCTGTTTTCCATCAAAATGACAACTTTCATCAAAAAGCCCCCTTTTCTTTATTCCTCTACCGCTTCGCCGTAGAGCGCCCAGGTGTTGCTGTCGGTGATCTTCGCTTTGGCAAATGTGCCGATCAGGGCCTTGTCGCCCTTCATGCGCACGAGGCGGTTGCCCTCCGTGCGCGCGGCGAGGGGAAAGGCCTCGTCGTCGCTCTCGCCGTCGACCAGCACCTTGACCGTCCTGCCGATGTAGGCTGCGTGCTTTTTCGCGCTGATGGCGTTCTGCGCGTCGACGAGCTTTTCAAACCAGACCTGCTTTTCCTCGCGCGAGACGGGGTCGTCCATCTTCGCCGCCGGCGTGCCGGGACGCGGGGAGAAAATAAAGGTGAAGAGCGCGTCAAACTGCGTCTTTTCTACAAGATCGACAGTCTGCATCGCTTCGTCCTCGGTCTCTCCCGGGAAGCCGATGATGACGTCGCTCGTGAGCACCATGCCTGGCATGACGCTTCGCGCGTAGGCGATCATTTCCTCGTACTTTGCGCGCGTATAGGGGCGGTTCATCGCTTTCAGAACGCGGTCGCACCCGGACTGGACGGGGAGGTGGAGCTGCTTTGCAACGTGCTCGCAGCGTGCCATCGTGTCGAAAAGTTTGTTGGTCGCGTCCTTCGGCTGGCTCGACATAAAGCGGAGCCAATAGTCGCCGGGAATGGCGTTGATGGCGGCGAGCAGGTCTGCAAAGTCGTAATCGGTGCCCAAGTCCTTGCCGTAGCTGTTCACGTTCTGGCCGAGGAGGGTGATCTCCTTGTAGCCCTCGGCGATGAGGCCGCGGCATTCCTCGATGATCTTCTCCGGCTCGCGGCTGCGCTCGCGGCCGCGGACATAGGGCACGATGCAGTACGAGCAGAAGTTATTGCACCCGTACATGATGCTCACCCACGCGCGCACGCCGCCCTCGCGCACGATGGGGAGGTCCTCGGCGATGCGGCCATGCTCGTTCTCGATGGAGAAAACGCGCTTATTCTTCGTGTATACCTCGTGCAGCAGCTCGGGGAGCCGCCATTCGGCCTGAGGGCCAAGCACAAGGTCGACGTGATGGTAGGAATTTTTTACCTTGTCGGCCACGACCTTCTGCTGCGCCATGCAGCCGCAGAGGCAGATGATCTGGTCCGGCTTGGCGGCCTTCGTGTGGCTGAGGCGGCCCAAGTGGCCGTAGACGCGCTTTTCCGCGTGCTCGCGGATGGCGCAGGTGTTGAGCAGGATGACGTCGGCCTGATTTTCGTCGCGCGTGAGCTCGTAGCCCATCTCGCGCAGCATGCCCATGAGCACCTCGCCGTCTGCCACGTTCTGCTGGCAGCCGAACGTGTCGACCAGCGCGAGCGGCGTGCGGGTGCGGCGGTCGTTCATCTCGCGCATCTTGCGCGTAAATTCCTTCTGACGCGCGAGCTCCTGCTCGCTGACGATGACTTCTTTGCGTTCCAAGGGATGTTTCCTCCCGAATCTCGATAGTTTAGCAATATAGTATATCATGTTCGCGAGAGCGTGGCAAGGCCGCAGCGCGGCTTCCGGCGCGAAAAATCCACAGCTTTCGCAATTCCGGTGACTTTTCCGCACCCATATGGTATGCTATGGAAAACCTGAAGTACAAAGGAGGGCTTTCCATGGCGGCGTTTTATCAAAAATTTCTGCGCAAGCATCTTGACTTATCGTCTCTCAGCGTGATGCGGCGGGAGGACAACGATCCCTATTTCTGCACGCCCAAGGGCGCTTCTATCTTCGGCTGGGCGGGCGTGGACGGCATCCACTTCTGCTTTGTCCGCGGTTTTGGCGAAACGGTCTTCGCCGTAAGCCCGATGAACGGCGGCAAGGACTGCGTGCACGTCATCGCGCGCGATTTCAGCGATTTTCTGCGCCTGCTGCTCGCGACCGGCGACAGCGCGGCGCTCGAGCAGGCGTGGCAGTGGGACGAGGCGCAATTCGACGCCTTCCTTGCCGAGAATCCGCCGACGGACGAGCAGAAGGCGGTGCTCTCGCAGATCACCACAGTCTTTTCCCTCACGCCGATGGAGCGGCCGTGGCAATACCTGCGCGAGCTGCAAGCGGAGTTCGATCTCAGCAAGCTCAAATTCACCGAGGACTTTTATGATCCCGAAATGAATCCCGACGCGCCCGAACAGAAAACGGACTGGAAGGTCTACTTTGACGGCAGCTTTTGGGGCCACCATGGGCGCGAGCGCGCGGGCAGGGAAATGCCTGTACAAAAGTGGTTTTCGTGGGCGGGGCGCGACTGGTTCGTGCCGTCGGTTTACGTTTGTTCAAAGGGCATTGTCGTTGATTTTTGCATGCGCACGGAGGCTTCCGCGCTGCGCGGCTTTATGGAAAAGTGGGGGATCGATCCCGAAAGCGACGAGTCCATCGACTTCTCGCGCGACGAACGCGAACAGATGGAGCGCGAGCACCCGCTCAGCCTCGGTTTTACCCCCAGCCTCACCCTGAACGGTGCGAAGCTCCGCACGAGCCACGGCTGCGGCATCGTTTTCCTGCCGGAGCAGCCCGGCTTCTGCGCCGACGCAGAGCCCGCCATGGCGCACTACGGCCTTGACCGCGCGTATGGCTGGAGCATCCGCCGCGCGGCATTCCCGTTCGTCACGAAGCGCGCGCCGAAGCTCAAGTCGCTCGCCGTCACGATGACGGCGGACGAGGTGCGCGTCCCCGGGGCGCGCTTCCGCGCGGACAAGGCGGGCGATACGTTTGCCTTCTCCTACCGCGGCACAGAGTATACGCTCGCCGTACAGGAGGTCGAGCCGCAGGAACTGCCGCGCGAGCGGATGAATCTCGACCCGCGGTTCGACTATCCGACGCATTTCACAGCCATCAGCTTTACGCTCACGCCCGAGCCGCCGGAAAACTCGATCTTCGTCGAGGACTGCGTCGAAAGTGACCGCCCGCGTCAGGTCAGACGTGAGACCGCTTCCTTTGCGCCCGAGGCGCAGAACGCCTTCTGCTTCGGCATTATCGGCGGCGCGGACGGGCCGGTCGCCATCGTCGTGGGCGAAGCGGCGCAGGGGAAGCTCCACACCGCGTGCTCGTCGCTGCACTTTGCGGCGGTCGACCACGTCGACTGGCGCGTCGGCTTCCGCGAAACACCGTGGGAAGCAGGGACGTTCGACCTCTTATAATTCACTTTTTCTGCGATCTCCGGTACTCCGTCGGCAGGACGCCGAAGGCCTTGTGGAATTCGGTGGAAAACTTGCTCTGGCTCTCGTAGCCGACGGCGCGCGCGACCTGCGCGACGTTCTCGTCGCCCTCGATCAGCAGCTTTGCCGCGTGCTGCATGCGGTGCTCGCGAATGTGCGAGGCGAGCGAGCTGCCGTAGACGGACTTGAAGAGCGCCTTCATCGTCGAGGGGTTCATCAAAAAGCGGCGCGACAGCTCGTCGATCGTCACGCGGCTTGAAAGGTGCTGCGTCAGGTAGTCGTGCACGGCACGGATGGTCTCGATCTGCTCACTCGTGCCGCCGCCCTCGTACACCTCGGCGTCGAGCGGGGGCAGGTGCGGCGCGCCGGTGGCGGCCTTGCTCTCCTCCTCGGGACAGGAAATCTCCATCGTGCGCTCGATCATGCGGTGCAATAGCTGCGCCTGCTCGCTGTCCGACGCGCGGTAGTAGACCTCCTTCCCCACGCGGCGCGAGACGAGAAGTCCGCTCTCACGCAGCTGCCTCAAATGGTGCGACACCGCGGGCGAGCTCATGCCGACCATCGCGGAGAGGTCGATGACGCACTCCTCGCAGTGGCACAGCAGCCAGAAAATGCGCACGCGGCTGCTGTCGGAGAGCTGCTTGAACACGTCCGCCACGGTCTGGAAGCTGCCGATCGTCTCCACCGATTCCTGCAGCTCCCGCATCGTGCCCTCGTCGCCGTGCTGGTGGGGTAAATGCACTTCGCTCATCGTTGTTCCGCCTTTCTTTTTGGGGCCTGCGGGCGCGTCCGTATCCCGTTTGGAAGTTTGTTTCGCCCGAACGGAAGAGACATGCGAACAGCCCTTGACTTTTGCCTTTGCGGACATTATAGTACGGTCATCAAGATTAAACAAGCGCTTAATCGTTAAATATTTTGTGCCGAAAAGGAGAAACATACCATGAAAAAGACCTATCAGATCGAAGTCGACTGCGCCAACTGCGCCAACCTTATGGAAGAAGCCACCAAGAAGACCGAGGGCGTTGCCGACGCCGTCGTGAACTTCATGACCCAGAAGATGACCGTCGAGTTCGCCGAGGGTCAGGACCCCAAGGCCGTGATGAAGGCCGTCCTCAAGAATTGCAAGAAGGTCGAGGACGACTGCGAGATCTATCTGTAAGAGATCTTCTCCCTCTCACGCCCCGGACGAACGCACCGGGGCGCTTTCTTAGGCAAAATTCAAATTCTCCCCCTTCAAGGAGGTCATCTTTAATGACGAAAAAGCAAAAAAAGATGCTTTACCGCATCCTGATCGCGGCGGTGCTGTTCCTCGCCGCGAAATTCATTCCCATGCCGATGCTCGTCTCCACTGTGCTCTACTTCGCCGCCTATGTCACCATCGGCTACGACATTCTGCGCAAGGCATGGAAGGGCATCTGCAACCATCAGGTGTTCGACGAAAACTTCCTGATGGCGGTCGCCACGATCGGCGCCATCGCGCTCGCCATCTATGAAAAGAGCGGCGACTATGCCGAGGCCGTGGCGGTCATGCTCTTCTACCAGATCGGCGAGCTGTTCCAGAGCTACGCCGTCGGCAAGTCCCGCCGCAACATCACGGCGCTGATGGACATCCGTCCCGACTACGCGAACATTGAGCGCGACGGCAAGCTCGAGCAGGTCGACCCCGACGACGTGGCCGTCGGCACGGTCATCACCGTCCAGCCGGGCGAGAAAATTCCTATCGACGGCGAGATCGTCGAGGGCGCGTCCACGCTCAACACCGCGGCGCTGACGGGCGAGAGCCTCCCGCGCGACGTGATGACCGGCGACGAGGTCATCAGCGGCTGCATCAACATGACGGGTGTTCTGAAGGTCAAGACAACGAAGGCCTTCGGCGAGTCTACGGTGTCCAAGATTTTGGAGCTGATGGAAAACTCCAGCTCGCACAAATCCCGCTCCGAAGCGTTCATCTCCCGGTTTGCCCGCGTCTACACTCCCGCCGTGTGCTACAGCGCGCTGGCGCTGGCCATTCTTCCGCCGGTCATCAATCTTTTGATGGGCAACGCCGCCTCGTGGGGTGTGTGGGTCTACCGCGCGCTCACGTTCCTTGTCATTTCGTGTCCCTGCGCGCTGGTCATCAGCATCCCGCTCAGCTTCTTCGCGGGCCTCGGCGGCGCAGGACACGAGGGCATTCTCATCAAGGGCTCGAACTACTTGGAGGCGCTGTCCAAGACCAAGATCGTCGTCTTCGACAAGACCGGCACGCTCACGCAGGGCGTGTTCGAGGTCACGGGCGTGCACCACAGCCCGATGGAGGACCACAAGCTGCTTGAATACGCGGCACTCGCCGAGTGCGCATCCTCGCACCCCATCAGCAGGAGCTTACAGAAGGCCTGTGGCGTGGAGCTTGACCGCTCCCGCGTGACGGACATCGAAGAGCGCAGCGGCCGCGGCGTGGTCGCGGCCGTGGACGGCCACAGTGTGGCCGCGGGCAACGGCAAGCTCATGGATGAGCTCGGCGTCAAGTGGCAGGACTGCCACAGCGTCGGCACGATCGTCCACATGGCGGTCGACGGCGAGTACGCCGGCCACATCGTGATCTCCGACGTGGTAAAGAGCGACGCGCGCGATGCCATCGCGGCCCTCAAGCGCGCGGGCGTACGCAAGACCGTCATGCTCACGGGCGACATCAAGAAGGTCGCCGATCACGTGGCGCAGGAGCTCGGCGTCGACGAAGTGCACGCAGAGCTGCTCCCGGGCGACAAGGTCGCGCGCCTCGAGCGCCTGCTGGGTGAAAAGGGCAAGGATGACTGCCTCGCCTTCGTCGGCGACGGCATCAACGACGCGCCCGTGCTCTCCCGCGCGGATATCGGCATCGCGATGGGCGCGATGGGCTCCGACGCCGCCATTGAGGCAGCGGACGTCGTGCTGATGGACGACGATCCGATGAAGATCGCCAAGGGCATCCAGATCTCGCGCAAGTGCATCCGCATCGTGTACGAGAACATCGTCTTCTCGCTCGGCGTGAAGCTGACGTGCCTGCTGCTCGTCGCCATCGGTATCGCCAACATGTGGATGGGCATCTTCGCCGACGTCGGCGTGATGGTCTTAGCGGTTCTCAATGCAATCAGAGCGCTGCGCACTTCAAAAAACTGACAAAGTCAGTTTTTTGAGCAGAATTTCACTGCGCTCAGCGCACGCGCCAAAGGCGCGCACGTTCGCTCCGTGCAAAGTGTTTTTTGGCACGCACATATCGTTCCAAAAAACGATTTCAATTTATTTGCGCCGTGCGCGGCGCAAAGTCTGCGACGCTTATTTTGCCATACGCGGCGCTTGGGCAGCCGTTAGCAGCTCTGCTGCTTTACGGATGCCGCATACCCCTTGCGGGTAAAACTCTGCGAGGCTTTTTTCAGCAAAAAAGAGGACGGCATTTGCCGTCCTCTTTTTGTTGTGCATTGCAATGCATGCTTTCTTTTCGTATAATGACCGTATCAAAACGATTTTGGAGGACACCACCATGAAGGTCAGCGTGATCCAGATGAATATGCGCTCGCTGGAGAGCAAAGCGAACTTTGACCGCGCGGAGGCGCTCGTGCGCCGCGCTGTCGGGGAAAACGGCCCCGACGTTGTCGTCCTGCCCGAGACATGGAACACGGGCTTCATGCCCGCGGGCGACCTTGCCGCGGCGTGCGATGAAAACGCGAAGGCCGTCCGCGCGCGCTTTTCCCCGCTCGCGCGCGAGCTGAATGTCAACATCGTCGCGGGAAGCGTGTCGAATCTCCGCAATGGCAAGATCTGCAACACCGCCTGCGTCTTTGACCGCGCGGGCGCGTGCATTGCCGAATACGACAAGACCCATCCCTTCACGCCGATGGGCGAGCACGAGGTCTACACCCCCGGCGACCACCTCGTCACCTTCACGCTGGATAGCGTGCGCTGCGGCCTTCTCATCTGCTACGAGGTGCGCTTTCCCGAGCTGTGGCGCACGCTGGCGCTGCGCGGAGCGCAGGTCATGTTCCTGCCCGCCCAGTGGACGGCGGCGCGCCAATACCACTGGGAGACGCTCACCGCCGCCCGCGCGATCGAAAACCAGCTCTTTGTCGTCTCGTGCAACGCCTGCGGCGAGCGCGACGGCACGCTGTACGGCGGCTTTTCGCGCATCCTCGACCCGCTGGGCGCGGTCTTAGCCCAAGGCGGCGGGGAAGAGGAGATCGTCACCGCCGACTTGGACCTTTCCTCCATCGTGCCCCTCCGCGCCCGCGTCCCCGTTTTCCACGACCGGCGGCCGGAGCTCTACCGCCTGTAAAGCAGCAAAAAACGACAGCAAAAGAGGCATCAACAGAAATGAAGATCACCCTGCTTACATCGTTTCTCGTCATGGCGGCGTATTTTCTCCTACTGTACGCCGGCGTCGGGCTCATTCAGGAGAAGAAATTCTTCTCCTCCGCGCCGCGTGAGGTCTTCGCCGCCGTTCCTGAGAGAAAAGCCGAGCGCTTCCGCGGCGCGCATATCCTCGGCTGGTGCCTCGGCATCTTGGCGATGCTGCTGTTTCTCGGTGCGGCAGTCCTCGCCGCGTGGGACGGCGTTCGGAACGGTTTCACCTTCGGCGCGTTTTTCGCGCGCTACCTCGTCATCCTCTATGTCATGGAGGCCTACGACATTCTCTTTTTCGACTGGGTGCTGCTGTGCCATTCGAACTTTTTCCCGTATTTTTACCCCGAGGTCAAGGGCATCGTCGGCCCGCAGCTGTTCGGGTACAACAAAAAAGCGCATCTTACGCACTTTCTGCTCTACATCCCCCTCTCCGCTGCCCTCGCGTGGGTTTGCACGCTTTTCTGAGGTGCGGCAGACTTTACTACTATGAGTCGACAAAGCGTTACGTCATTCGCCGGAGGTATCCTATGGCAAAAGCAGAACAAAAAATTGAATTATTAAAGGACATCGCGCATCGATTCAATGAGGCGCACATCATGTGGGCTTTGGGTGCATCCATGCTGCTCTACTTCAAAGGAATTACATCCGAGTTCCACGACATTGACTTGATGATCTCAACCGCTGATGTTCAACGTGTCCGAACGATCTTATCTAAAATGGGAGAAATCCAGCCGCCAAATCCCGATCCCAAGTATCAGACGAAAGCATTTATGGAATTCGTCATCGACAACATCGATGTCGATGTTATGACCGGCTTTTCTATCCTAAGCAACGGAGAACTTTTCGACTGTTCCTTGCAGGAAAGCCAAATTGTCGAGAACATTCTTCTCGAAACAGAGCTCATTCCTTTGCAATCTCCCCTGCTGTGGTGCAAGTATTACCGGCTGATGGGCAGAACCGAAAAAGTTAAGATGATCGAACAAGCCTTGGCAAATCGTTAACTCTCCCCTTTCCCCGTGCCGCATTCACTGCCTCAGGCAGCGAACAGGCTCCCGCACCAAAAATCGACGCAATCACCCCCGTCTCGCAC
>OHAT01001268.1_pt1 | contig 22709 bp, 10 predicted proteins | sample 1577141 | NCBI WGS metagenome assembly OHAT01 (sample SAMEA3541578, study PRJEB24748) | human gut metagenome | biome: human gut; feature: human-associated habitat; material: faeces | place: China | collected 2012 | reverse complement strand
CCCACATGAATCAGCTGCAAAAACGCGCATTTTGCAGCTGATTCATGTGGGGATTTTACGTTGAAAAGTTCCATTTTTGGGGATTTGTGCTGCGCAAGAAGAGATTTTAGCATGATGCACAAAAATTTATAAAAAATTCGTGCAAAACGACTGTCCAAAATCAGGGGGTAAATGACATAAGTATACAGGAAGCTCAGAAATCTGCTGCGAGAAAGGAGACGCGGATCTGCAGTGTTACAGATGTAAAGGAAACTGTAGGGGCATTCTGAGTGGACGATTCTCAAATAAAGAAAGAGGGAAACACAATGAAACAGCGATACGCGTTCCGCATTCTTTCCATGCTTCTGGCCCTGGTTTTGGTGTTTGAGCTGTTCCCCACCGGTGCATTGGCTCTGGAAACCGGAACAAATAAGGCAGAGACGCCCACCGCCCAGGAAGTTGCCGAGGGGGAGCCCAGTGGCAATGTCATTGGTGAAGTAACCGAATACCGGGACGAACGGGAAAAGCACTTCCGTATGGAGGACGGCAGCTTTATTGCCGTGGATTACGGCGTTCCGGTGCACTATGCCCTGGACGAAGAAACCTGGGCAGATATTGACAACACGTTGATCCTGCAAAGCGCCGGCGCATCTGCGGCAAGTACATCTACAGCGCAGCCCATGCAAATCCCGCAGCAGTATACGGCTGTGAATGGTGATGATGCGAAAACTTTCGCGGGCAATCTGGCAACTGGTTTCCTATTCTCAGCACAGCGGGGACAATCCGGGGTGCAGATGTCTCTGCTGGATGGCTGGACGGAACCGGACGAGCTGGACGAGGCTGAGACTGTGCCGGAAGAAACCGGTACGGAAGAAGCTACTGAGCCCGTGACAGAGTCGGAGACGCCCACAGAAACGCTGCCGGTTACGGAACCGGAAGAGACGATGCCGGAGACCGAACCTGTGACAGAAAGCACAGAAGGAATGACCGAATCAACGGAAGAGACCTTAGAGGCTGCACAGGCCGAGGCTTCCACGCAGTTGCCTGTGGATGCGGCAGATAACACAGAAGCGTCTTTCACGCTGCCCGTGGCTGCTGTCCAAGAAGATTCTATTTCCGAGCCGGAGGAAGAAACACATCCGGTGGAACCTCAGAATCCGGAGTCCATTGTGGAGACGTCCCCTGAAACAGAGCCTGAGACGCTTCCCGAAACGGAACCGGAAACTGTCCCGGAAACAGAGCCGGAAACCACCCCGGAAACGATTCCCATGGAAGCGTCTGAACCGGTTTCGGAAGGCGCCGTGGAGCCTTACAACCGGTCTGCCACCGCGCAGATTTCCTACCCGGATCGGAAAGAAGCGTCTCCCACCGGTTTTTCCGCGCTGTTTGCCGCAGTGCAGAATCTCTTCCAGGGAGATGCCGGCGATGAGGAGCCTTCTCTCACCCAGCAGATCACCCCTTCCCGCCTCCGCACCCAAGTGCTCTATGAAAACGTATTCCCCGGTGTGGACCTGCAATATGAGCTGTATAGCTACGATGTGAAGGAATCCATTATCGTCAAAGAACCGCTGTCCGGCTATACCTTTGCTTTCCGGTTGGGCCTTCTGAACCTTACGCCGGTTCTGCAGGAAGATGGTTCGATCCTGCTTTTGGACGCCAATGAGAACCTTCGCTATTGCATTCCGGCCCCCTACATGACCGATGCGGATGGCGCATACTCCGAGGCTGTTGCCTATCAGCTTAGCCAGCAGGAGGATGGAACCTGGGTTCTTACGGTCACAGCGGATGACGCATGGATCGAAAGTCCCGACCGGGCTTTCCCGGTGTGCATCGATCCCACCCTTGTGGATGAGACGACCTCCAAGAACTTCGTGGGAACGGTTTGCACGGAGGAGAATGATTCCGTCAGCGCCACCACCAATCTGGCCTGCGGCTACCATCCGGATCATGGGAGGATGGAAATTTACTACAAGTTGACAGACCTGCCCAAAGTGCCTGCCGGCCATACCTTGGTACGGGCGCAGGCCGGTTTCTATCAAAACGACTTCCGCTCCGGTAACAGCACCAGTGGCTCAATGGTGCTGTATATGAGCGAAATTACCCAGAGCGCCACCCTGAACAGCAGCCTGACCTGGGCCAACCGCCCTGCGCACGGGCCCACGCTGGACTATGTGAATTCCAGCTATTCCACCGTCAACGACATTCTGCTCTGGGATGTTACACCCGCCGCGAAAAAGTGGTACGATGGTGGGAGCAATTACGGTCTGGTGATGACCTCCAACGCCGGTTCCAGTTCCAAGAACCGCACCTGGTTCTCCTACAACAGCAAGGTGTACTTTGTGGCTTCCTACCGGAGCACCAACGGCATCGAGGACTACTATACCTATCAGACCATGGGAGTTGGCAATGCCGGTACGGCATATATTGGAGACTTCAGCGGTCAGCTGACCCTGTGTAAAAACCTGGTATCCTACGCCTCCACGGTAAACCCGGTCTCCCTGGATCTGACCTACAACAGCAGCTATGCCATGCGATACGGCGAGGAGAACTATGACGCCGGCAGCTGGCTTGGCCTGGGCATGCATGTAGGCGCCGGAGTCAACCTCAGTATCATGCAGCGAGTGGAAAAGATAGAGCTGCAAAACGATAGCAATGCCAACAACAAATCCACCTATATGAAATATACCGATGGCGACGGTACGATCCATTATTTCGCCAAAGATTCCAGCAAAGACGCCAACTACTATTATGATGAAGACGGCATGGGGCTGAAAATCAACGAGTACCGCACCGGCTGCTATATGATTAGCGACGACAAGGACAACGAGATGTACTTTGTCAACGGTTTCCTGACTCTGATTAACGATGCCAACGGCAATGAGATTCAAATTCACTACACCCACAGCGACGGAACCTCCGCCAGTAACGGTTACCCCAACGCGTCCGGCGACCGGATCAGCAAGATTGTCCAGAAAAACACAGGCGGCAGCGCCATTACGGTGGCTACCTTCGCCTATAACAGCAGTAATTGGCTGTCCAGCATTACGGACGCTGCAGGTAATGTATACAACTTTACATATTCCAGCGGCAAGCTAACCAAAATCAGCCGGGGCAGTACAGTTCTGGCGCAGTATGGCGCTGCCAGCACACGGATGTCCTACGCCTATGACGCGGAAGCCAAATACGGCGTGGCTTTTACCTATGACGCCGGAAAGGTCAGCTCCTATTACGAAATCACCAGCGCTTCCACCGCCGCCAAGCCGGGGGCTATTGTGGAAGTTGGGCATCTGGAAAATGGGCAGACGCTGTACCGGGACTATGGAAGCGACCGTTCAAGAAGCGATAACGATATCCTGACCTACTATACCTTTGACTACGCCGGACGCAGTGCCAATGCCTACACCACAGATACCTCCAACCGGATCTGGGGCGCCTCCAACGCAGTTCACTCCGGGGTAGGTTCTACGGATAAGGCCAACAACCGCACACTCCGGACGTCTACCATTGGTGTGGCGGCCATGAATGACCTGCGTAACCACGGCTTTGAGCTGTCCAACCCTGCCTGGGAGTTGCCCACAAGCGGCGGCGCCACCGCAGAGATTCAGTCGTCCACCGTCCGCACAGGTACCAAAGCTTTCCACGCCAAGGTGGCGGATAAGACCACAGGCACTACCGGAGCCAGGCAGACGACCAACACGTTGGCTGCAGACGTTACATACACCCTTTCCGCCTATGTCAACACCTCAAAATGCACCTCCTTCCTGGGCCGGGGCGTCTACCTCCAGGTCATGGACGGAAACACGGTGGTCGCCACCGGCGAGTGCCTGAACTACGCCACGAACAGCGCAATTGACGGCGGGTGGGTACGGCTCAGTCTGCCCTTTACCCCGCCTGAGAAGAAAGCCTACACCGTCTGCGTCTATACCCACTGCATTGGCGGAGATATCTACGTGGACGACTTCCAGCTGGAACGCGCTGAGACGCCGTCCAATCTGAATCTGCTGGAAAACGGCAGCCTGCAGCACTGGGGGCACGGCTGGACCATGGGATCTCTGGCCAGCTTCTGTGAGGGCGTTGGCCTGTTCTCCACAGACCAATACGCTTATTCCATCCGGGTCGGTGGCGACGCTTACACCGAGAGCTGCGCGTACCAGGACGTGCCCATCAACAAGGCTGGAAAGACCTTCGTCATGTCCGGCTGGGCCAAGGCCAACGCGGTACCGGACAACAAGCAAACCGCCACCGGCGATGACGCGGCGGCCAAGGACAAGCACAAGCAGTTTGGCCTCCGGGCTATCATCACCTATTCCGACAATACAACGGAATACCACTATGTCCCCTTTAACCCGGATATTACAGACTGGCAGTATGTCTCCACCGCCATTGTACCCAAGAAAGAAACTACCGTGGTCAAAACGATCCGGGTGATCTGCGCCTATGAGCGCAATGGAAACACCGCATACTTTGACAACCTGTCCCTCACCGAGGAAGCCGCCCAGACCATGAAGTACGACAAGGACGGCAACCTGGTCTCAGTGAAATCCTCCGGCAGCAGCGAGGAGACGAGTACCTACTCTGGCGGCAACCTGAAAAGCCTGAAGACCGGCAGCGACGGCACCTTCACCTATGACTACGACAGCAATCACAACCTGAAATCCGCCACCAATGGAATCGTGACGGAAACCATGACCTACGATTCCAGCGGCAACGCTCTGACCGCCACCATCACCCCCAAGAGCGGTACCGATAAAATCGTCACCACCAATACGTATACCAACAGCAACAACCAGCTGAGCACGGTCAAGCAGCGGGGGCAGTATACCACCACCTACAACTACGCCGGCAACGCCAACAAAATGTATGGCCTGGCCTCCAGTGTCGTAGATCCCCAGGGTCTCACAGTAGCCACAAGCTACGATGTTGCAGGCCGGCCCACCTCCTCCAGCGTCTCCAAGTCCGGCAGCACCCTGGGCTCCGTAGCTTACCAGTATACCAACGGCATGCTGAAGACCTTGACCAGGACCACCGGAAGCACAACCCAAAGCTACAACTTTACCTATGACAGCTTTGGCAATATGAAGACCCTCAAGGTAGGAAGCCGCACGCTGGCCACATACACCTATGGCGATAAGAACGGACAGTTGAAAACCCAGACCTACGGCAACGGGGATTCGACCAGCTTCCAGTATGACAGTCTGAACCGTACCACCAGCACCACCACCTCCAGCGGAGACAGCTACAATTATTTCTATGCCGGAGACGGACAACTGTACAAAATGGAGGATACGGCAGCAGGCATGACCTACCGCTACAACTATGACTCCATTGGCCGGCTCATTGGTACGAATCAGACGGGCGGCGCGGCAGACCTGCGGGCTGCCTACGGCTATGACAATGAGAGCCGGCTGAAAAGCATCAATTATTCCATCCCCGGCGTGGTTGACAGCGCCACGGAAACCTTCTATTATAATACCAGCACCACCGACTCCATTTCCGACGGCGCGCTTACCAGCATGGCCTTGTTCTCCAACGAGTGGATCTACTACCGGTATGACAGCCTGTCCCGGCTGAAGGAACGGGATGTAGGCGGCATTCTGACGGAGCACCAGACCTACCTGGCCGGAACCAATGGCTGCACCACAACCACGCTTCCGGAGACCTTCTACACCACGGCCAAGGGAAGCAGCACGAAGCTGTCCGGGTTTCAGTATGCCTACAACGAGGTGGGCAACGTCACCCAGATTACCAATCTCCTGGACAACTCCTATTGGAAGTTCGCCTATGACAAGATGGGGCAGATGCAGTATGCCACAGACTACGCGGCGGACGGCACGGCCCGGGGCCGGTACAAATACTATTATGACAATGCCGGCAACCTGACCTCCTGGAAGATCCAGGATGGAAGCGCCACCGTTACCCAGGAAGAACATACCTACACCTATGGCGATTCCAACTGGAAAGACCTGCTGACAGCCTTTGACGGGCAGACGATCACCTACGATGGTGGCGGCAACCCTCTGAGCTACTACAACGGCCGGCGGTACACCATGACCTGGCGCAATGGCCGGGAGCTGAACACGGCCACCGTAGGCGGGAAGACCTACAGCTATGAGTACGATGTAAACGGCCTGCGGACGAGAAAGACCAACTCCGACGGCGGTTACACCCAGTACTACATTGTGGACGGTCTGACGGTAGCCGAGCAGCGGTTCACTTCAACCGGTGCAGAAAAGTACACGCTGCGGTATCTGTACGATGAGAGCAACAGCCCAGTTGGTTTTGGCATTCAGTACCCCAGTGAAACGACCTGGACGAATTACTATTTTGCCAAGAACCTGCAGGGGGACGTGATTGCCCTTTACCTCTGGAATGGAACAAGTACAGGCACGCTGGTGGCCACCTACAAGTACGACCCCTGGGGCAAGCCCATTGGAATCTACAACGCCAGCGGCGCAACCATCTCCCAGACAGCTGCCAATGTAGCCGCCTACAACCCCTTCCGCTACCGGGGCTACCGTTACGACGCGGATACGGGCTTCTACTACTTGCAGAGCCGGTACTATGACCCGGCAATTTGCCGGTTCATTAATGCAGACAGGTATACGGACACCGGTGAAAAATTGGTTGGATACAATATGTTCGTATACTGTAACAACAATTCCATAGTATATACAGATTTTTCAGGAGAACGTGCCATGGGACCATCATTTTACTTAGTCAATGATGGCGGAACACCGCGTATAAATCCCTTTACTTCCTATTCCGGCGGGGACATTTACGTTGTTAAGCAGCAGAAGTGGTCTAGCACAAAATATCAGATTCAAAGTCAATTATTATCCGGAGATGTATTGATTGTCGACTGCAGGGCCAATACAGACAATCCAAACATCCAAATAGTTGATTCTTATAAGTTAGTATATTTGCATGTTCATGAAGAAGTGGTTGATGCACTGCTGCAATATGTAAAAGAAAATCCTGACAATAGCGGCTGGGATCGTGAAAGGCAGGACATGTTATACGAATGGAACTATCACAACATGGCCTACTCTTTGGGGTTTGGCAAAGAGCGCGCCCAGAGTGTTGATCTCGACAAGGCTGATGAAAACAAACCAGCTGTCATCAAATTTATTGAAATTATTATTGAAAAAGTTCGGCGATAGCTGAGAAGGAGTGCTTTATGAGAAAAAAATTCTCTGCATACGCAAAAACATATAGCACAGTTTTGATGTTGGCAACGTTGAGCAGCTTTCTACTTGACCCAAGGCTTGGCTACATTTTTGGCCTTGATTTCGTTTTGACAGCAGTTTTAAGTGTGCTAGGTCTTCCTGCTTCAGCAGAATGCGACTTTGTATCCCATCCAGAAAATTGTTTTGTAATTATTTGTGGGGGTGCTGCAATCCTTGTTCTTCTGCTGAGCGTGGTTGCACGCATTTTATGGAGCAAACATAAAAAATTTTCTGCAATTACATTTTCTGTAATCACAGCTTTAGACTGCGCTTTTATTGTGGGTAGATTACTTCTTAACATGGGTGGCCCTAAGGGAGTCCTTTATTGCGGGGGTTCATTTCTCTGGAAATCAGTAGGACTTCTGTGTTTAACAGCCTTTCTAGCTTCTACAACTCAGGATTCAAAATCTGGGCAAAGCTAGCGGATGGTTTGGGCGATAACGACCCAGATACCGTATTTTCAAGGACGTTGCATATCGGAACTACAACGGCCAGCGGTACACCATGACCTGGCGCAATGGCCGGGAGCTGAACACGGCCACCGTGGGCGGGAAGACCTACAGCTATGAGTACGATGTCAACGGCCTGCGGACGAGGAAAACCAATTCTGACGGCGGTTACACCCAGTACTACATTGTGGACGGTCTGACGGTAGCCGAGCAGCGGTTCACTTCAACCGGTGCAGAAAAGTACACGCTGCGGTATCTGTACGATGAGAGCAACAGCCCAGTTGGTTTTGGCATTCAGTACCCCAGTGAAACGACCTGGACGAATTACTATTTTGCCAAGAACCTGCAGGGGGACGTGATTGCCCTTTACCTCTGGAATGGAACAAGTACAGGCACGCTGGTGGCCACCTACAAGTACGACCCCTGGGGCAAGCCCATTGGAATCTACAACGCCAGCGGCGCAACCATCTCCCAGACAGCTGCCAATGTAGCCGCCTACAACCCCTTCCGCTACCGGGGCTACCGTTACGACGCGGATACGGGCTTCTATTACCTCCAGAGCCGGTATTATGACCCCGCGATCTGCAGGTTTATTAACGCAGATGCGTATAATGATACAGGAAATGGCATTCTGGGTTATAATATGTTTGCCTATTGCCTAAACAACCCTGTTATGTATGCAGACGATGGTGGAACCTGGCCTTCGCTGAGTCAAGTATTTGCAGCAGTTGCAGTCGCTGCCGCTACGGTTGCCGTTGTAGCTGCCTGTGTAGCAACAGCGGGGGCGGCTGCTCCGGCGTTGATTACGGTTGCGGGTACAGTAGTAAATACTACTGCGGTTGCCGGAGCAGCAGCTGCCGTTGCTGGCGAAGCGGCTGCAGTCGCTGGCGCGGCGTTCACAGCGGCGGCTGTTGCAAAGAAAGCTGAATCTCCAGAAACATATGCTGTATATTTCCTAAAAGATTCTGACGGTGTTATTCAGTATGTTGGGAGGGTGAAAGACCGTGGGTTTGACCAGCGCATGGCATATCACAAAGCCACCAGAGGGCTGGTCCTTGACCATGCATATCACGGATTGTCATACGCTGAAGCAAGAGGGTTAGAGGAAATAGGAATGATAGAATGCCACACAATCAACAAAAACGATCCTGTAAATAATCAAATCCACGGAATAAGTGACAGAAATAAGAAGGCGAGTGATTACTTCAATTCTGCCCTCAGATATTTAGGTAACAAAATAGAAAATACGTTACTAAATTACATGATGTTAAATTAATTTCAAACGGGAGGAGCATGAGATCAATGAGAAAAATCTATATGAACTTTCCCATAACCCATGATATTGTCGATGCATATCGCACCTATCGGAGAAATGGCAATACAAGAGGCGACGCAATTGCCAAACTGCGTGCAGAATACGCGCAAGAGCTGGCAGACTGTGACGATGGCCCAGTTGTTCGCATTGGCCTGGCGCTGGCGCTGTGTCAAAAAAGGGAATTGACGTCCGATGTGCTGAAGGATGCCCAAAGCTCTGTGGAAGAGCTTCTTGCAGAGGACTGGGACAAAAAAATCCTTACAGACCTACATGACTTGGCAGATTACATCGGTAATCCAAAGTGGCTCGGGACAGAAGCGAGATATCCTCTCCGAAGACTTTATATTCCCCAATGGGAAATAGGAGATACTTTTTCACATCCCTTAACCATCGATATGGCAAGATATTTGGGGATTGGCAATTGGTACGTTCTTTTTCGGAAGGTTGGCGAATATGTGGATAAGGATCAAAGGCCTGTACAACTGGTATATGCTTCTCTTTGTCCACCGGATCAGTTGCCACACACGTCGGAGGAATTGCACAATCTTGGATTTATACGAATGTTGCCCGATTGTGGGAAATGGGATTATCTGGGAAGGTTTACTTTTAAAAGTCAAAAGGATGAAGCTTCTTATGAATTGACCAAAATTGGGAACTTTCCCGATGCCGGACATCCGAAAAGCTGGATTGAGGAAAGCCCTTGGTTCGGCAGGCCCTTATTTGGGAAGATTAAACGAGATAGTCAGCATGTAGACTATGAAGAAGATATATGCTTTGCATATAGAAATAACGGAATAGGAATCTGACCATCTCACCAACAAAGCCTTATGATCCCCCTAAAGTAGACCATGGAAATATCCAAAGTCTATTTTAGGGGGAATATCTAGGCCGAGATTAAATTATCCGGAAGAAAGGTGAAAAAAGATGAGGCTTCTTATGAGCTAACACAGATCGACACTTTCCCAGATGCAGGATACCCTGAGGATCGAACGATAGAAAACCCATTGGCTACCATGCCGTTGTTTGGGCAACTGAAACGGGATAGCATGCTTCCAGACTATGAGGATGCGGTTTGCCGGATATACAAGAGAAACGGCATTGGTGTGTAATAGCGCTTCCACTATGATGGCGCATAATTCCAATGGTTCTGATTCCAGAGTGATTACCACCAACTCCATTAAATCTCACGCTTAGTACGTTTGCGCATCGTGCAGCGGATCCACGTTGCCGAATGCGTCTCCCAGCACACTCCAACACATAACCCCACATGAATCAGTTGCAAAACCGCGCATTTTGTAGCAGGTTCATGTGGGGGGTTTGCTTTGAAAGGTTCCTCTTTTAGAGTTCTGGGATACATAATGACCTGGGTCTTCTTCTCCGCTGTGTAATTCTGGGGGACGGTTTCCGCCACCCGGAAGGATACGCCTACAGAGAGATTGGGAATCAAAATCCTGCCGCTTCCAGAAATAAACTGCTCCACAAGGAAAGAGATACCGGAAACCTTCCCGTCGTCTGAGGTTTTAAGGATTTCCAGTGGGGCAGTGTTTGGAGCGTTGTGGATGGTCAGTTTACCACCGCCTGTGAGGCCGGTAAGCTGGTTGCACACGGGACTCGTAACAGTTTGGTACATGGATTTTATCCTCCAGGCAACTAAGATGGGGACAAGCGTGATCCCCTCATTAGGGCCAAAGGAAAAAATCCGCAGTTGCACACCCTGTTTTTACTCCTCCAGAAAATTTTTTAGTTTTTTAAGGACGCGAATTTTTCTCTTGTGTATGGCATTGCGGCAAACACCGTATCGCTCTGCCAGCTCCCGTTCCGTGTGATTTTCGTAGTATAGCAGAAATATCAGTTCCTTCTCTGCCGGCGTCAGCCGAGAAACGGCCCGCCGTAGCTTGTTTGTCAGCTGGCGGGATAACACCAATTCTGCCGGCGTCTCCATGGTATCATGGAATGGGCTATGAACTATTTCTCTATCCAAATCAACATTTTCTAATGACAGCACGCCAATTTCTCGTTCCAGGCTCTTCAAATATCGCGTTCGCTCCTTTTCCCGATAAAACGCGTAGTAGGTTTCCCGGTCTGTCTCCAGCAAGCAGCCTTGCACTGGCAGGAAAAGCCTCTTCCGGTCCTCGGGATTTTGGAGCCGTCGTTTGCAGAATGCCTCATAGGACAGAGCGACATATGTACCGTTTTCTTTGATAAATATCTTTCTGGGACAGTGCCCCATATTGTTTCCTCCAATCTTTTCATCTTTTGTGTTGAAAAGATCGGAGGTCCCCGGATGCGGAATTGTAAAAAGCGGAGGATTATGCAGCAATGATATGAATTGCGAAACAACGCGCTAATCCTCCTACGGCGGTTTGGAACCCCACGTAAGAATGCCGGACTCCGAAAGCGGCTAAAATCGCCGGTATTTCCACTTCCATCTACTTATGTCAATAGTTGGTGTTTTTTCTACTGGTATGTTGACTTGTTCACTTTGCATACCCACCGATTACTACTTTGGCCCAACTTTTTCCGCAAATTTAATTTAAAGTGGAATTATTTAAGAAGAGGTTGTACTTTCATTGCTAAAAATGCGTCCAGGAAATGGGTATAATAACACAAAAAGCGCATTTGAAGAGAGGGAATGGTATGCCGAAAAGCAATCCAAAGTTGGCAGCTGCCATGGGTAAACGTATGGCTGCCCGGCGAAAAGAACTACATCTAAAGCAGGAACGAGTTGCGGAACTTGCCGGGATCACACATCAGCAATACTGTAAAGCAGAGCAAGGAAAGTCCTGCTTTGGGGCAGATAGTTTGCAGCGTGTGTGCGCAGTTCTCCAAGTGAGTGCGGATTATCTTTTGAACGGGCAAGAAGCAGATGGCCGGTATCAAGATACTTTGGCGATATTGGACGGTCTGACAGATCAGCAGTTGAAGTTGGCCAACGAAGTCCTGACATGTATGATTCAGTTTGGAAATCCAGCAGATTAAAAGTAGGCATACATCCAGGGAAACAAGCCGGATAGAGGGATAAAAATACTTTTAAATAACAAGCAGCTGCCTGGTATTGACCATACCGCGCAGCTGGAGCAATTGTTCAGAGAAAATTACGAAGGGATGCTTTACACAGCCACAGCTTATTTTTCGGCCAATGCTGCGCCAGGCTCTTCCGTGCATCATTTGGCTGAGGATGCTGTGCAGGAGACTTTCATCACAGCGTGGGAGAAATGCTCGGATCTGCTTTCAAGCAGTTCTCCTAAAGGGTGGCTATATAAAACTTTGAAAAATATCGCGAAGAACATCGTGCGGACCGAATGGACCCTGTGCCGTCATTTTGCGCAAATTCCCGAAGGTATCGAAATAGCGTCAAGTGAAAATGTCTACTTTCTGACGGAGCTACAAACCTTAATCACAGAGGACGAGTATCTCCTGCTAATGCGGCTGTATTTAGGTAAGAATACATATCAAGATATTTCTCAAGAGACCGGGGTCTCAGAAGCAGCGCTGGCTATGCGTGTCCGGCGCATCAAGCTTAAACTTCAGAAGCAATGCGGAGAATAGAAAATTTAATTTTTCATGTGTTAAGATTTACCCTTGTAACGACATTGTATTAGTAGAAGGGAGGAACACGAATGCCGGATCAAAATCAGGGGCAGCATGATTCGAAAAAATACCCCGCCCTAGCTTGTATGAGCACAGAGAATTTAAAGAGATTGTTGGTTCAGGAGTTGGACATCCCGGACGATGCAGAACTAGATGTGGCATTTATAGAGAGTATTACGGAGGTGATCAAAGAGCGGGAGGCAGGGACTCCGGAAGAGATCAAAGTAGATACAGAAGCTGCCTGGAATGAATTTCAGAATAGGTTGTCAGAGAAAATTGAAAATACTGGGGCTGAGACAGATTTGCAGCCTACCAAAAAGAGAAAGCCTCTGCCAATAAAAAGCCCTAATTTAAGATCATGCCGTCTGCTGCGTAGCATTGCCGCGGTAATCGTCATTTTTCTCGCCGTCTGCGGAACAGCATCAGCATTTGGCCTCAACGTTTTTCAGGCCGTGGCAGAATGGACGGCAGACACATTTCACTTTGTTGCAGGGAGCGGACAGAATTCTTCTCAGTTAGACCCATATTCCGAGCTTCGGGCAGTCGTAGGTGACAAAACAGATGTGACAGTCGTTCCCAACTGGGCGCCAGAGGGAACAGCGCTCAAAGAGAGTATCAGTGTCGCTGACTGCTCTAATGGTGTCCGAATCCAAAGTGTATACGAGTCGATAAGCGGGAGTTTTTCGATTCGTGTACATATATATAAGTATGCGACAGATGATTTCTCTGGGCTGTATCAAAAAGATACCGGAAGTGTACAATTGTACAATTCTGGCGGGATAACGCATTATTTCTTTCATAACAACGGAAAGCATGGTGTAGCTTGGACAAATGGCTTACTTGAGGTAGCAATCCAGGGGGATTTGCCAGTTGATGATCTAAAAAGAATGATTGACTCAATTTATGAGGAGGAATAATAATTATGAATAAAAGACCTATGCAAATAATCTCTCTCGTTATGGTTGTCGTGCTTCTGCTTGGAGGTATGTCTGTTGCGGAAGCAGCAAATATGAGCACAAGAGCGAGCGACTATTTTTGGTATACAGACGCTTGGGCAACACCAACCGGCAATGGGAGCTTTATTGTCGAATTCGATGTCAGCACCACTGATACCATGAAAGAAGTTGGCGCGACCCAAATTGTGATTTATGAGCAGCAATCCACAGGCGTATATAAGTCCGTAAAAACATTCACCAGGTACAACACGACAGGTATGATTGATACAAATTGTTCATGCAATTATTGCCGGGTGTCCTACAGCGGCACCGCAGGTACAAAGTACTATGCTGTCGTTACCTTCTATGCAAAAGATGCGAACGGAAGCGAAACCCTGAAGATGACAACCAAGACCATCACTGCATAATTTGTTCCATAGCGTAAAATCTCAGTGCCGGAGGCATGCAGACTTTTTCTGCGGCCCCCGGCAAATTTTTTTATTTTTATGTGTTAAAAAACAGCTCTCTAGCGACATATATATAATGAAGGCGGGATTCGACTTTTTCTGTTAACTCAGACCGCCGCAGAAAAAAGTACAGGTATATCTCACAAAGAAAGGCAGGAGATGTCAAAGTATATTTTGTTATGGAGTCCAGCGAAGAAAGGGGGCTGCTTCAGCACGAGCATCAGAAGGAAATTCTATGACGGATGAAACAACAAGGAGGAACATGTACATGAAAGTCAAACTGTGGCACAGGTTTGTATCTATGCTTTTGGTATTTGCCTTGGTGATGACGATACTGCCCACGCAGCGGGTTTATGCCGCAGATGATCTGATCGGCGGGCAGGCAAGTCTCACGTCAGACGATTACGACTATATCCGGCTGGATAGCCTGGTGCAAAACGAACGTACCATCACTGTGGCTTACACGGCTGGCGAAGAGTTGGTTCGTTTCTCATCCTATGTTGCCGGCGGGATCGGAGAAAACTCCGTTCTGGAGTTTGCCATGCCCCGCAGCGACAAAATGACGGTGGAAATCTACAAGCCAGACGCCTTCGGGGCGGATCTGGATATTCCCCTCAAGGAGCTGCTGGATATTTCCAGTCTGCGCTACGCTTACGCGCAGCTCACACCGGATAAAACTCCTGTAGGCTATTTGGCCGGATATCTGTATGATGGCCCTGGCTCCGGCAGTGTAAGCGCCATCAAGGATGCACTGCGCGGGAACGGATCTCTCATGAAGCTGCGGAATTTTGATGGCTACGAGATGTCCGGAGGGGCCGCCTCCGGCAGTGAGGATACGCTGCCCTACGCGCACAATTTTGTCCGCTGGGAAGGACAGTATGTTCCTTTTGAAGAAGGTGACGCGCCCACCACCTTGGAGGAAATTGAGACGCCCTGGCCCATTGCGGAGGGTCCCGAAGACGCAGGAGCCACGGAGGTTTTAGCGCCCGGCTATTATATCTTAGTGTTTAAATACGAATACCAGGGCTATTACTTGCCGCCGTCTCTCGCCTACGAGGAAGCACGCTTCCTGCCCATCCGAGTGATCAGCGGCGATCCAAACTCCCCGGAAGACGCGGCAGCTGTAGAGCGTGGCTATTCCTGCTTCCGCATGGCGCCCGGCTGCGGTTATACCACCATGGTGGAGCAGATGGCCGGAGACCCGGTTGAACTGCTCACTGGCAGCTTAAACTGGAACTACACAGATCTGGAAATCGATGGGGACGAGCCTCTGGCCTTTACTAGAACCTATCATTCCCTGGAAGCGGATAACGCCAACGGAATGGGAAACGGCTGGACCTACTCCTTCTACTATCGGATCAAGGATCTGCGCAATAACCTTCTGCTAACCCTTCCTACCGGTGGGACTCTGGATTTCAAGCTGACCGGAGACGGCAGCTACAAGGTGGATGCGGGCAACGCGTATACCCTGTATCGCGGAAACAGCGGTTACCTGCTGACAGACGAATCCGGAAATCAGTTCATTTTTGACTCGGCGGGCCGGGTAACGGAACTGGTCAATTCCGAAGGCAAGTCCACCTATATTACATATTCCGGCGACTGCTTCGACACGGTCAGCAATGCCAGTGGAACTTTTACCTTTGGCTATTCCGGGGGCAACATCACCTCCGTGACCGACAGCGCCGGCCGTTCTATCTCCTACTCCTATGACGGCAGCGGCAACCTGGTTTCCTTCACCAACGCGGATGGAGATACCATCGACTACACCTACAACGGGAGCCATGACCTGACCGAGGTTGTAGACTACAATGGAAATCTGATTCTGCAAAATGAGTACGATGGCCAGCATCGTGTGATTCATCAGTATCAGGAGGATCTGGGTGAAATCTCGTACACCTATGACGACGACGCCATGATCCACAGCTATGTGACGGAGAAAGGTCTGCATTACAGCATCCAATTGGACGAGTATGGCCGGACGGTATCTGCTACAGACGATGCCGGCACCATCTCCTACACTTACGATGATCACAACCGGATGGCCACAGAGACTGACCGTAAGGGCAATGTGACGACCTACGAATATGTTGGCAGCACCAATCGCAAGGCTAAAGTCACCTATCCTGACGGCACCAGCGTCAGCTATTCCTACGATGAAAACGGCAATATAACCCATTTGGTTCAGCGGGATGATTCCGCCCTGAGCTACCTCTACGAGAACGGTATGTTGGTTTCGTCCACAGATGCCAATGGCGGCAGCCTCACCTATTCCTATGACGCCAATGGGCATTTGGCAAGCAGCCTGGATGCTCTGGGCAATGAGACAACCTACACCTGCAATGATGCCGGCTTGGTTGTCACCTCCACCGATCCCCTGGGTAATACGACAGCTTACGAATATGACGGCGCAGGCCGGATGACTGCCCGAATCACGCCTTTGGGGAACCGGTACGTCTACAGCTATTCGGATGCCGGTAAGCTGATGACGGAAACTGACCCTCTGGGCAACACCAAGACCTATGAGTACAATGGGAATGGATTTATTACCAAGCAGACGGACTGGAATGGCAATTCCACCGTCAACACCTACGATGTCCAGAACCACCTCATTGAAACGCTGGACGCTCTGCAGGGCCATACCACATATACTTATGATACGGATGGTAATGTCATTGGCTGCACAGACCCGGACGGTCATACAATTGCTTATACATATGACACCATGGGCCGGGTCACTGGTTATACCGATGGTAACGGAAACACCACAACTTATACCTACGACGCCAACGGTAACGTAACCGGAACCACCGACCCGCTTGGCAAAACGGAATCTGCCAGCTTCGATTCTATGAATCAGCAGATTTCGGTCACGGACAAACGGGGCAATACGACGCGCACTACTTATGACAACATGGGCCGCGTCACCTCCGTTACGGACGCAGTGGGCCGAACCACTTCCTACACCTACGACGCCAATGGTAACAAGCTGTCCACCACAGACGGCAACGGAAATACTTCTTACTGCGAGTATGATGCAGAGAACCGGCTGATCAAGGTTACGACAGCCGAAGGCAACGTGACGCAGTTTACCTATAATGCTGGCGGCCAGTTGATCGCTACCACAAATGCCTTGGGTAAATCTGTAGGGGCAGACTATGACGCAGACGGAAATCTGGCCAGTGAAACCAGCGCCCTGGGCTTTATTACCAGCTATGAGTACGACAGCCTGGGCCGCGTGAGCAAAAAAACCAATGCGGATGGCTCGATCCTCTCCTACACCTACGATGCTAACGGCAACATTCTCACCTTTACGGATGGCAACGGCGGCACGGTAGCATATACCTATGACGCACGAAACCAGCTGCTGACCACGACTACCCCCAATGGCGGCGTGCTGTCCAACACCTATACGCCGGGTGGCCTGCTGGCTACAGCTACAGACGCAGAGGGGAACGTTACCACCTATACCTACGATGGAAATAATAACATCGCTTCCATCAAGGATGCCCGTGGCAATACCACACGGTACACCTATGACGCCCTGAACCGCCTTACCGGTATTACGGATCCGGGCGGCCATACAACAACCCGAACCTATGACGCTAACGGCAATCTCACCAGCGTCATTCGTCCTGGAGAGAGCGTGACCAGCTACGTCTACGACAAGGCAAATCAGTCCACCTCCATGACCGATGGCGAGGGCAATGTCTACACCTATGTTTATGACAATGCCGGTAATCTGATCAGTGAGACAGATCCAAATGGCGGCACTACCACCCACACCTATGACAAGGAAAACAAGAGGATCAAAACAGTCAGTCCCATGGGTCACGTCACGGAATATGTCTACGACGCCATTGGCCAATTGGTCACTACCGTAGACGCCAACGGCGGCGAGACAAAATCTGTTTATGACGCGGACGGCCGCCTGACCTCTGTTACCACGGCGGCAGGGCTTCTTACCAGCTATGAATACGATAAGATGGGCCGGCTGACCAAAACGGTTAACCCGGATGGCAGCACAACCTCCAGCACCTATGACGCCAACGGGAATAAGCTGACGGACACCGACGCCCGCGGCAACACCACTACCTATACCTACGATGCCAATGGAAATCTGCTCTCCACCACAGACCCGGAGGGCAATACCACCGCCAACACCTACGACCTGAACGACCGGCGTGTTACCTACACCGATCCCAAGGGCGGCATCGTGTCTTTTACCTACGACAAAAACGGCAATATGACTGCGGTAAAGGACGCCCGTGGCTATACGACCTCTTTCACCTATGACAAGAATAACCGTCAGACCACAACCACAGACCGCACCGGCGCGGTAACGGCCTATACCTATGATGGCCGGGGCAACGTAACCAGCATTACTAAGCCCACCGGAGGCGTTTTGGTTACAGCGTATAACCAAAATGACGCTGTCACCACCCAGACCGACGCCCTGGGATATTCGGAGCATCGCACCTATGACGGCAACGGGAACCTCACCAGTATCACCGACCGCCGGGGCAATGCCACATATTACGAATATGACGCGGATGACCGGCTGGTCAAGGTCACCGATGCATTGGGCGGCGAAACGGCCTATACCTACGATGACCTGGGACAGATTACCTCCGTAACCAACGCCCTGGGGAACACCTCTACTACGCAGTATGATCCGGATGGCCGTCCTGTGAAAGAATCCAATGCCTTGGCCTCCGGCGACAGCGATACCCACCGCGTCAGCTATACGTATGATAAGATGGGCCGTGTGGTGAAAAAGACCAATGAGGATGGCTCCACTGTCACCTATGCCTATGATAAAAACGGCAATGTGACGGCGCAGACAGACGAAAATGGCTTTACCACCCGCTACACCTACAACAAGAACAATCAGCCCCTTACCGTCACTGACCCGATGGGTGGCGTAACCACCTACACCTATTCTCCCTCCACCGTCGTTTCCAGCGAAACAGACGCCCTGGGTGGAAAAACCGTTTATACCTACGACGCTAATGACAACGTCATTGCCGTCAAGGATCCGGAGGGCTATACCACTTCCTACACCTACGACGGTGAGGAGCGCGTGTCCACCGTAACGGATGCCAACGGCAACGTCTACCGCTATACCTATGACGGCAACGGCAACCTCATTAAGGTCCAGAATCCGGACGGCGGCGTTGAGACCTATACCTATGACCTGAACGATCAGATGACCGCTTTCACTGACGCCGAGGGCAACAAAACCACGTATGCCTACGATGAGAATGGGAATCTGATCAAGATCACTGATCCTCTGGGAAATTCTCAAATCTCTGAGTACGACGCCCTGAACCGCCAGACGGTACTGACCAACGAAGAGGGCGGCAAGGTCACCTATACCTATGACGCCCTGGGCCGGGTGGTAAAGGCCGTCAACGAGGACGGCGCGGTGACGGAGTACACCCACGATGCCAAGGGCCGGGTGCTTGCCATCAAGGACGCCTATGGCCACTATCGCCGGTTTGAATACGATCCTATGGACCGTGTGACAGCGGAAACTGACGAAAACGGCGTCCGCCGCACCTATGAATATGACGCGGTTGGAAATTTGGTGAAATATACCGATGGCCTCGGAAATTCGGAAACCTATACTTATGACAAAAATGGTAACCGTGTCTCCCTGACTGACCGGAACGGCAACACCTACACCTATACCTATGACGCTCTGAACCGTGTCACTGGTGAAACGGATCCAAAAGGCAACACCAAGACCTTTGCCTACGACAAAAATGGCCGTATTGTAGCCGTGACTGACCGCAATGGCAATACCACCCAGTATAAGCTGGACGGCAACGGCAACATTGTGGAATCCATCGATGCCATGGGTACCAGCAGCCTGTTCGCCTATGACAGCATGAACCGGCTGGTGTCCGTCAAGCTGCACCGGGTGGATACCATCCACAAGGTGGACGAGTGGCAGGAGACCCTGTACACCTATGACCACCGGGGCCTTGTAAAGACCGAGGTCAACGCCGCCGGCGACGGCAAGATTTACGTATATGATGGCAATGGCAACTTAGTCGAGGAGACAGACGAGGACGGCTATGTCACCAAGTATGCGTACAGCCCCGTCAATTTGGTGAGCGAAATCAACTATGACGGCGGCAAAACCGTGTCCTTCCTGTATGACGGCACCGGCGATCTGATCGAGATGAACGACTGGAACGGTAAGACCACCATCGCCGTGGATCTGCTGGACCGGATCACCAAGGTCACCGATCATAACGGAATGGTAGTTCAGTATGCCTACGATGCGGCAGGCAATCAGATCAGCATCGGCTACCCGGACTGCTCCCAGGTAGACTACTGGTATAACGCTGAAAACCATGTCATCCAGGTGCAGGATTTCACCGGCGACGCGACGACCTACACCTACGATGCCAACGGCAATAAAATCAGCCGGGAGTATCCGAACTACGAAACGACCCATTACTATTACGACGAGTGCAACCAGCTGATCGAAATGGACGAGTTCCGGAGCCGGGGCAATCCTCTCTATAAGTCCTACTACACCTATGACGCCGTGGGCAATCGCCTGAAAATCAAGCGGTATGACTACCGGCAGGACTGCAACGGCAAATTCAATGACACCGCGATTACGGAGGAGGCCGTTCCGGAAACGGTGGACATCACCGGGCAAATCTCCACGGATGATGACCTGACGCTGGACGAGGCTGACAGCACCTATGTGATCCAGGATATCCGCATGCTGGAGGATACCGATCTGGCGCTGCAGGCACTGGAAACGGCGGATCCGGAAAATGGTCTGGCCAGCCTGGATCCGGTTGTCAATGATGTTGTGCTTCCCAGTCTGGAGGAGACCGACGCCGGCGCGATTCTGGAGTCCATGCAGCCCAGCGTAACCTCCGGCGATTCCCTGCTGGCCGATTCAGAACTTAGCCCCATCGAGCCAGGAAACACTGCCATTGGAGGAACTACCACCGGTGGGCTTTCCACAAGCCTGACCCGTGGCGAGCTGAACCATAAGCCCGGCAATCCCCACAAGCCCATCCGTCCGGGGAAGCCCAGGCCGGAGCCGAATGTGTATGTGTCCACCATGACCTACACCTATGACAAACTGAACCGGCTGACCAGCAGCAGCGACGGACGGACCACAACGACCTACACCTACGACACCCTGGGCAACCTGATCCGGGAACGGGCGCAGGGCCGGGTGACGGACTACCGCTACAACTGCCTGAACCAGCTGGTGCAAAAGTCTTATTGCGGCCATACCATAAAATATTCCTACGACAAACGGGGAAATCGCATTTCCGAGGTTGAAAAGCGGTTCAGTCAGAGTTATTATTATGATGAAACCAACCGCATGGTGTCCGGCACCAATTACAACGGTGATACCTCCCGGTATGTCTATAACGGCCTTGGCGTGCGGGTGCAGAACACTGTGCTCAACCGGTGCAGAACGGTCTACAACCAGTACTATGTGGTGGACTACACGAGCCCGGAGCGCAACGACCTGTTCTCTGTGACGGCGGCAGGCTGCAGGATGCAGTACTTCCAGAAATACGCTTATGCCGGCGGGGAGCAGATTGAGCTTTCCTCTTATGGCCCATGCCGGTACAACCTGCTCTACGTCCATGAGGACGAACGGGGCAGCGTAAGCTACTACTCCAAGCCCAACGGCGGCGTCTACACCCGTCAGGTCTATGACGATTGGGGCGTTCCCAAGGTCACGGGCTGGCTGTGCAGCGGGGATCAGGGGAACTACATCTACACCAACTACACCGGCCACAGCTACGATGTCATTCTGGGCGTGTACTTTGCCGACGCCCGGTTCTACGATGCCGCCAACCGCACCTGGCTGGCCAGAGACCCGGCCAAGGACGGCCTGAACTGGTATCAGTACTGCGGCAGCAACCCCATCACCCGGGTGGACCCCACCGGCGAGAACTGGTTGACCGACGCCTGGGACAGCGCCACGAACTGGGTCAGCGACAAATACAACGACGCCAAGGACTGGGTAGAGGAAAAGGTTGAGGTCGCGACCGAGTGGGTCGAAGAGAAGGTTGACGCCGCCGCAGAGTGGACCGCCAATGCGGTGGAAACCGTAAAAAATGAGGTCACGGAGTTTGTCGAAGATCCGGGAGCTTATTTTGAGCAGCTGAAATGCGATATCAGCGTGTGGTGGAACCGGAACAAGGCATCGGTAATCAAGGGCCTGGTGGGCCTCGGCGCGTTTGCGCTGACAGCGGTGGCGACTGCCGCAACAGGCGGTTTGGGCCTGGTGTTTGCCGGCGCGGCAGTAGGCGCCTGGCAGTACGGAGCCAACAGTCTTGTAGATCAAAATTATTCGATCTACAAGGTGGACTATGCGAAGGTTGGCAAAGAGGCGCTCAAGGGCGGCGTAATCAGCGTCATCTCCGGGGGCGCCGGGCAGCTGGCAGCCAATGCAGCCGCACCGCTAAGTTTCTGCGGGCAGAGCTTCCTGCAGGCCGCAGGCGATGTAGCCACCCATTGGGCGGCAGGCTTCGTGGCTGATGGCGCCACCGGTATGGCAACCACTTTTGCCTCCGAGTTGATCGACGGTAAATCCCTGGAAGAAGCTTTTGACGCCACCGTAAGCAGTTCCGGCGAGATTTGGGGCAACGCCGCCCTGACCGCCAGCTTTGGCACCATTGCCGACGCCATGGTCGCGCCCAAGTGCTTTGTGGCTGGGACTATGGTTGTCACCGCTGCTGGCCTGGTAGCGA
>OHAT01001265.1_pt1 | contig 22721 bp, 17 predicted proteins | sample 1577141 | NCBI WGS metagenome assembly OHAT01 (sample SAMEA3541578, study PRJEB24748) | human gut metagenome | biome: human gut; feature: human-associated habitat; material: faeces | place: China | collected 2012 | reverse complement strand
CATAAAGTGAACCATATATTTTTTTCGACTGAACTCCAGAACTATCATATGCCCAAATAATTCGACATAAAACATTGTATTTTTCTGATACAAAAACATCCAAATACGGCATATGCTGTGTAGCTGTCATAAAATACATTGTTCCATTATCAGAAAGGACACGCATACATTCATCTATCCAAGATTTGCACCAATCTATGTAGGCGTATACGCTCTCCCATTTGTCGCTGTTGTTACCAAAATCCTTACCTATGTTGTAAGGGGCATCGGCAAAAATAAGCTGAACAGACTTGTCTTTCATTTTTTTTAACACAGAAAGACTATCTCCAAGAATAGCCATTGAGTTGTTGCTTTTCATGTTTTCTTCTGCTAATTGACCTTCAAACAGAGAATCGAAATCAAAGACTACTTCTGAAAATGTCTTATCAGTTTCCTCGGTCGCTGTCTCAACTGGTATATAATTCTCAAGTGTTAGCATCATTTGTCCTTCGCCACTCATACGCATTTTATTTACCTTTCCTGCTTGCATTGCTGATTAAATTCGAGGATGTCATCAACTTTACATCCCAAAGTTGCACAAATTTTTTCTATGCTTTCTAAAGAAACATATTGATCTCGTCGTAGGCGGGTCAATATATTTGCACTAAAGCCAGCTCTTTCTGTAAGCTCAGATGTTGCAATACCTCGCTCTATTAACAGATGAAACAGCTTTTTATATGTGACAGCCATATTGTCCTCCTCGCTTCGACATTTTACTGCTCCATAGTATATCACGAAAATGTGAATTTTTCAATTACTCGTTAACTCTGGAATGTATCTTTAGGAAAAAGGCAGTAGTAATGTTCCTATACTGTTGCTTTATGTAACGGTCAGAACATCGGGTGCAGACCCGACATTCTGACCGCAAATCGCCCCTTATCGCTACATTACTTCGCCTTACCGCTGAAACCATTTTGCCGGGCGTACTGACTGGCTTTCTGCCTGCGCTCCTCGCTGTATGGCGGCTGTAAGCGGATGGACAGCCGGGACTTGTCGATCAGATAGGACACGCCGCCCAGATGCTCCGGTTTTTCCAGCTGGCATAGGGGTCTGCAACCTCGCTATGTCTGCAATTTTCAGGAAAATACCTGGCGGCATGAGCAGACGGTATCAGTATCTTTTCCGCTGACAGCATTTCGGCAATGGCAGTCACTCCAATGCCCTGACACGCCAGACGGAAGATTTTCCTGACAACCTCGGCAGCCGGTTCATCCACAAGCAGCAGCTGCTTGTCCTCTTTGGTACGCTTGTATCCATAGGGGATAGAGCCGCTGCACCTCATGCCGTTTTTCATCCGGGCTTTGAATACCGCTTTGATTTTGTTGCTGGTATCTTTCGCATACCACTCGTTCATGATGTTCAAAAATGGGGTAAGGTCATTATCTGAGGGGTTTGCGCTGTCCACGCTGTTGTTGATGGCGATAAACCGGATACCCTTTTTCGGGAAAACAACCTCGGTATAGTAGCCGACTTGCAGGTAGTTTCTGCCAAAACGACTTAAATCCTTTACGATCAGGACAGCCACATGACCTGCTTCTATTTCTTCCAGAAGGGCGTTAAAGCCGGGACGATTGAAGTTCGTGCCACTGTATCCATCGTCCGAAAAATGCCGGATATTTCTCATACCATGCTGACGGGCATATTCCTCAAGGTACATTTTCTGATTCTGGATACTGTTGGATTCTCCGACCTGTTCATCATCTCTGGACAGTCGCTCATACAATGCTGTGATTTTAATTTCTTCTTTTTTTCTAATTCTTGAAAGTCCTGTTTAGTCAAAACAATAAACTCATTTGGTAAAGGAAGAATTTCATCATTGTAACATTTCATTGCGTAAATACATGCATCTTGATGTTTCTTTAATCTTTGCAATGCACTTTCATAAGCATTAACTTTGATATTGTTCTGTTTGATAATGTAAAAATATTTTTTATATATTCCATCATCAATATAATATTCATTTTTATCTCGACTATATTTTGTAGGAATATTCACATCATCAAAAGTCTGAGTAGCAAAATTACTCACTGATTCTAAACGCATATTATTTTCTCTAATTTTAAGATCATTTTTCGTCATAACATACAATTCTTGTGGTAAAAAACAATATTTATGAATGTTAACAACTGGAATGCCATTTATCTTAATAAATCTACCTTTTCTTATACCATTCACATCAACATAATATTTCTGACACTCATCACAATAATAGCAATCCAATATTCCAAATTTAGAGTACTTTTCAAGTTTAGACACATTAATCTTCTTTACTGCTGTAAGATGTCCGTGCTTTGGGCAATTTACCATAATATACACTCCTTAAATTTCTAATTCTGATCAATATAATAATATTTCTTCCTCTATGCTCATCAAAGAATCATTTTAAATACTTATACTTTAACATTAATCATCATATTATGCTATTTTAGCTGCTTCAGATGCTGTTATTCTTTTCCATCCGTTCTTATGCCATGTACACACATGATTCAAAGCCAAATTAATCACCTCATAAAAAATGCTGAAAATTATAATGATTTTCAGCGTAACACTTATTCTAAAGCTTATTTAAACTCTCATATTAATAAAGCAATGCTGATCTTTTGTAGCATCACTTATTAGTATACGCTTACACCCATTCTTTAGCAATGTTACTATTATATTTCAGATTACTTACTTGATACTAATTATATCTACTTATAATAATACATTAATAGTTAAAGAGATGTATTGTGAAAGCGAGTGAGAATACCTAATATAAGGTGGTAATACAAAAAATGCAAAACTATTTCTAACCTTGCATAATCATAACGTAATTATATGATTACCACTTTAAATAATTGACTTCAATATTTGAATTTACCTTGTTACATATTCTTTGAAATGAGTCTTTGTAGTTCTTAACGATAATTCATATATAAGTCAAATCAGTATGAATAAAATATTTCATATTATTAGATACTCACTTGTAACATAACAGTTATATTTTAATAAAACAAAAAAACAATTTAAGAATATTATCAACCAATTTACCACATGTCATATCCTACTCATTTCATATCTATGTCATTTAACTTAATACGATCTCTACATTCTATTTTTTTACCTGGAGCAGGAAAATATTCTACTTTAATTGTTTCTCCAATCTCCAATGCATCTACCTTCCTTTTGAGTTTTTCTAAATTATGATATACCACTGGCTCGCATATTCTGATAATAGAAACTTCATAATTCACATCAAAAATACATATGTCAACACTCCCCACATATCCAAAGGAAAATGGAGTATTTTGATTTTTCAAGACATCTTCCCTCAATCTTTCAGTAAGTGCGATTGGGATACTAAAACTAGCCAACTCGCTTGTACATTCATCACCATTAATTAATGAATACAAATAAGATATTGCTTGGTAATCACAAAATCTTATTTCTTTTGGAATCACAATAATCTTATTAAAATAGTGCTCAATTGCTACAATTTTCTCATAAAAGGCAGTTTCATCTTCAATACTACTGAAACTACCACCATATTTAATATTACCTAATTTTCCACGACCTAATTCTGCTCCAAGTGAAAGACTTTTAATTGAAACTATTTCACCAGATTTTGCTCTCATTAAGAATTTAAGATATTTAAGTGTTTCTTTGTTTGTTGGTTTGATTTTATGAATAGACAATTCCAAAGTTCTCTGTTTTACATTTATTAACATCTTCATTTCAAATGAACAATTCTTTTGATCTTTGTTAGTAATAACAATAGTTTCGTCATCTAAAATTTCATTTATTCTGAACAATATGTAATCAAATATCACATCATCATTAATACATATACTAAATGGAGAAGCTTTTGGAAACGGCTTTGGCGGAATATTAATAACTGTACCTTCTAATTCCTCTGCTTCATATTGCACTGGATCATCATTGTCACCTAACATCTTTTTAGCAGTAGCTATATTTAATTGTATTGGGAGTTGATGTCTGTTAGCATAATCAATTGTTTTATCATCAATATCATCTACTTTTTCACCATTTATATGTATGGTACCCGTACATATAAATCTAGGTGGAAATTTTTCTAATGCTTCTTTTGTAAGCGGCTTACTAAAAAGTTTTCCATTTTCTACTTCATACCCATAGCAATAATACGGATATAAATCATGCGTACTACCTATAGCATTTAACATAGTCTTCACTCTATCTTCAACTTCGCTAATTCCACCATTTTTCATAAGTAATACATTCTTATCAATAGGTGTCGAAATATCTTCTTTTAAACTATGTATTTCATTCACAATAGCCTTGTTGCCTTCTTCTATAATTTCTTTTATCTCATCAGCTTGATCAACTACAGTATTCTCAATTTGGGTTGCCATCAACTTTAAATCTTTATTTTGTTGGCTATTAAAAAAGTCATATAAAATATCAACGGCTGTTTCCACCATTTTTACTGCACGTTCCTCAGATAAAGAATTATGTGCTTTAGCATAAACTATAGCTTTAGTTTTAATATCCTCTCTTGCTCTATCACGTTCTTCTTTATTTCCAAATATTCTTAATTGAACATCGTCTAAAAAATTTGTTTGAATATATTGTATAAGCCCACCAAAATCTATTTCCTCCTCTGGTGTACAATCAAAATTTATACTTTGCTCCCTTTTAATATAGTTTGCTAATCTATCTCTTATTTCTTTCTTTTCACGTTCGTTATTAATTTTATCTTTAAATAATTCAACTCCAAAATCAGCTACGTAATCAATTATTCTAGCTATCACAATGTCACCTTCTACCGAAAAAATTAATTTCACAGGATTCTTATCAGACTAATGTCTCGAATCTTTAAACTGGTTTTTATCAACATAGAGATCAAATGCTAAAATAGTCAATTTTATGTTAACTTCCATGTCTTGACGATAATAGTCACAATGCCATGTATTCATTTTATCTTTATAATGTTTCACTCCATGATCCTTCAACCATTCATCAATATTTTCAATAATATTGTTAAAAGACTTATTCTTCTTATTAAATATGATTACTGATATCTTTAAATCTCTCCATGTAGAATAGTTAATTGCTTGTTGAATTGCATCTTCAAACATTTTGATTCCATGCCAAATTTTACACTCACCAATAAATGCAGCTTTATTCTCAAATTCAATATTAATATCTGTTTTACCTATTTTTCTAAATGTTTCACCGGTTGCTGATTCGTAATGAGTATTTAACGTTGCTAACAAAAAATCACGTAGCTCTTCTTCATCGTTTCTATAATAAGATCTTGCTGTCTGTTCAATTGTTGTACCACACATATAAATAATGTTATTTATGTTATTATAATCTTCATCTGAAATACAATATTCATTTGCGGGCTTCTTCATTTTAGGCGTTTCTGGCAATTTTCTGATATGTGGCTTCATTTTCATCGGAATAATATTTGGAGAATTCTTGTTCAATTTCATTGGAATATTTAAAGATTTACTTATCAACTTAAATGCATCAGCTTTTTCTTTTCTCTCATTCAATAAATCCAGAACTGTAGATGATAAGTCATTATTATATTTAATAATATCCTCATTAAGATATTGAACCATTAATTTATAATTTCTAAAGCAATTATCAAATTCATTTTGGATAAAATCATTCATTTCTTCACCCTTATTTTGAAGTTCTTCCAGCGAATAACTAAAACAAATACTAAAGCTTCCAGGCTGTTCATTGTTTGGTTTTATGAAATCACATACCTCAAATAAAGTAATGATTACTGTACTTGGACAACATTCTAGTAATTCATTGTCACCGAAAAATGGGATTTTAAAAGTAACAGTAACACCATCAACATTATAATATTCAGGTTCATATAATGATTTGAATATATTATATTTCTTCACTTTTGTTTTATCTAAATTACGTTCAATATTCTCTTCTAGTATATCAATTGAATCAATTTGGTATTTCCCTAGATAATACTCTTTTAATTCATCTATATCACAATTATTGATTTCTTCATCTGATAATTTTTCAATTTCTTTTTTTAAACATTCCTGTTTATTACTTACATATTCGCTAAAACTTTGTTTTTTAAATAACTCCATATAACTCTCCTTTACGTTCTATAATTTTAAATCAATTGATAATAACAATGAAACTAATACTATTCATTATAAATTTAAAATGGATTCTCAGTTATCCTGACTAAGACACCACTTAAACTAACAACAAGTTCAGAATAGTCTCCTTTCAAAGGACTATGAGAATCCAATATTTATATTTTATTACTTTGTAACAATATCAAGCAATGACTTGTAACTATCTACAACATCATAAACAACTTCATTATTACTTATTGCTTTAAAATGCTCTTTTGCACAGTGAATCTTTGATTCCTCTATTAAACGTAACTGCATTGAATTCATAGAACCTTTTGTTTCAGCCACAAAATATATATGTTTAACTGTTCCTTCATAAAATGCAATAGCCCAGTCTGGGTTATAATGACCAACTGGCGTTGAAATATAGAATCCATCTGGAAGTTTAACATATACAGCAACATCTTTATTTGAATCAAGTTCAGTTGCAAACTCTAATTCATTTGTTGAATCATAAACAACATGATCATATAAATGTCTCTTAGCCTTCATTGCATTAACACCTAGGCGTCCTTTAATAGTAGGATCAGTAAATATGTCAGTATCGTATTTTTCATCCATTACATCATATGTAATATGCTGAATAATAGCTGTTGCTTTTTCATCATTAATAAGTGATGCGGCTTTGATAATAAATTCTTCTGGATTATCTTTAAACTGATTAAATACAGATGGCTGTATACCTTGAAGAATCTGGATAATAGCCTTTCTAGTTAAACCAGTATCATCTACTAGTTTCCCAATCAAGTCATATTTAACATTTGAACTTGCTGTAACAGTTCTTTGGTATGTTCCAGACGTATCTTTTACAAAAGCGTTACCCGTGGCTAAGTCTTCTTTAGACTTAATGTCTTCCATAGCACCTTCTTCAACCTTAAAGTAAATCTTTGAAACACGAAGTTTACTATCAAGAGAAGAAATAGCTTTTCTAATAAGTTCATCAGTATCAAAGTCCACGACATAAACAGACTTAGAATTAATTCTAGACCATAAAGCCTTGAATTCAGGCATAGCAAGTTTATCCTCATCTACTTGAAGTTCAACGTTATTACTACGCGCATTTTCAGGTTTCATTGATCTATCACTATATATTGAGTCAATGATTTCAATAACAGAATCTGCAGAATCAGATACTTCCTCTGCAATTTTCAATTCACCGTTTGCTTTATCTTCATAGTACTTATCTGTAAGAGCACCTTTCTTATCAATATATCCATTTTTAATCATATCATAATGAATTGCTCTTCCTGTATCACCATCAACAACTTGCTCATTACCTCTTTCATCTTTAATGACTTTACCAATAAATAATTCAGGAGTAACTGCTCTAGGTCTATCAGCGACAGCTGCTGCTATTTCAGTCTGCAATCCTTTCGCAAAACTATCATAGCTTTCACTTGCTATAACTGTAAGTACATTTACTTTATGTACATCGCTACCAAGAACATTTGCATCCATACGCTCACCATCTTGGTTAACGCATAGACGAAGTCCACGACCTACTTCCTGACGTTTAAGTACATCACTACCACTCTGCTTTAAAGTACAGATTTGGAATACATTAGGATTATCCCATCCTTCACGTAATGCAGAATGAGAGAAGATAAATCTAACAGGTGATCTTTTAGGATTTCTATCAAGAAGAAGTTCTTTATTCTTCATGATTAAATCATATGCATCCACATCATCTGTTGTTTTCTCTTTCTTATTCTTTAACTTACTATCAATCATCTTTCCCTTTTTATCTATAGAGAAATACCCAGCATGAGTTTTCTCTGCAGGAATAGAATCAAGATATTTCATATAGTCATCTTCACCAAACTTAATTTGAAGATTATTGATAATATCATTATATTCTTCTTCAAATATATCAGCATATATACCATTATGAGCAATACCTGCAGAATCGTATTGTTTATACTTAGCAACTTCATCTATGAAAAATAATGATAATACTTTAATTCCTTTATAGAATAATTCACGTTCTCTTTGGATATGAGAAAGAATTGTTTCTCTAATCTGTATACGACGAATCTGTTCTTCACTGACCTTACCAATAACATCGCCAGCATATAACTTAATACCATTGATAAATTCTATAGAATCATCACGACCATCTATTCTAGAAACTACAAAACCTTGTTTATATTCTTCCATATGGCCTGAGTTATCATAAAGGTTATATCCTTCTGATACAACTCTAGTGATATTACGAATACCTTTAGCACCTTTGCAATCAAATTGAATAGTTGCAGTAGGTGCTGATTTAGATAGATTAATGCTTTCTAGATAGACATAACTTTCAGTAGCAGTTGTTCCAGATTCTACAATTCCCTTAACAGCTATCTTTTTAACTAAACGCTTATTATAAGCTTCCATGGCATCTAAACGATAAACCATATTGTATATACTGTCGCTCTTATGAGTAGCAGAATATCTTAGAGTTAAAAGTGGGTTAAACTGCTTAAGAGTTTCTTTTGTCTTCTTACCTTCTACTGATTGTGGTTCATCAATAATAAGAATTGGATTAGTTTTTGCGATAATATCAATAGGACGGCGTGAACGGAATTCATCTAGTTTCATATAAATACGTCTTGCATCTTTACCTCTTGCATTAAATGCCTGTGAATTAATAATCATTACATTAATAGAATTATCTGATGCAAAACGATCGATTTCTGTTAACTGAGAAGAATTATAGATAAAGAAACGTACTTTCTTTCCATACTCTTCAGCAAAGTGTTCTTGTGTAACCTGGAATGACTTATAAACACCTTCACGAATAGCAATACTAGGAACAACTACAATAAACTTACTCCACCCATAGTGCTTATTAAGTTCATACATTGTTTTGATGTAAGTGTATGTCTTACCAACACCAGTTTCCATGTCTATTGTAAGATTATATCTTCCTTCTAAATCTGCTGAAGGTTCTATCTGGTTTTTTCTTTGTATTTTTCTTATATTCTCTAAAACTTGACCATCAGTTAGTTGAGGTACAATCTTATGGTTACTCCAACCAGTAAAATCTTCTTCTTCAGTTATTGATTGTTGATAAAGTCCTGAACCTTTATCCATCATATAAGAAGGAGTTAAATAAGGCTGACCAGCAAAAACATCTACAACTGCTTTAGCTGCATCTGCTTGAAATTTTTGATGCTTAAATTGTAGCTTCATAGCTAACCTCCTTATATAACTTTCACTCTTGTATCAGGTGCTAATAATTTAAATATTTCACCTACATTAATCTTAGATGGGCTATCTGAGAAACTACTGTCACGGAATACTGCACGAAGTGGTTGTTTCTTAGCAATTGCTTTTACTACGCTATCTGGCACATTTTCATCAAAGCATGCAATAAGATCACCATCATTATAATCATGGACAGTACAACCATCTATTTCTTCTGACCTGTATGGAAGAGATAGAGGAAGACCCCATTCTAATAAACAGCCAAATAATAGATCTAAATCTGTACGATCTGGTTTAATATTTGATTCTAACGCTGAAAGTAGGTCTTGACTGTATTCTGATGAATTATAATAAACATCTGTCATATTTGACCTATCAAGTTTTAACACTCTAAATCCCGTATCAGTTTTCGCATTTGTTTCATTTTTAATTTTTTCACCTGCTTTGCGAATTCTTTGTTCTCCAATATCACAAATAGTTCTGTATCCTTTCTTATATGCATCTGACTTTTCCTCTGTTTTTTCTGGTAACTGAACCATAATAAATTTTCTATTTCCACCATCTTCAGCATTAAGTGACATAATAGCGTGAGCTGTGGTAGCTGATCCAGAAAAGAAGTCTAAAATTATCGCATCTTTATCCATGATACTACAAATTCGCTTCATAAACGACAACTGTTTGGGATTATCAAATGGCGTATTGAATTCTTGCATCATTGAACTGTCTGGGCGCTGGTCATCTGACATAATAGATTTTGGTCTCTGTTCCAAATTTTCAGATAAATATCTTTTTATGCGGGTAGACTACCATCTGTATGAAAATGAATTTTTCCCTCTTTAGCGAGTTGCTCCATTTTTGCTTCATTAAATCTAAAGCCACCTGGTGGTACAGGATCATATTGTTGAGTTATTGGATTAAATATAGGTGTTTTATTTCCATTTGGAACACCTCCCAAGTCACCTTTACTATATAAACCCTTCTCATCAAAATACCAATAATTTGTAAAATCAATAAATCGAGGATATTTTGTCAGAGATTTCAATTCTTCAGTAATTTCATCTGCCGTCAAACCTTGTTTCTTCAATTGTTTAACTTTTGAAATGTATTCATCAATATTATTTTTAGGAACACTCCATTTGTTATCTTTATGCTTGGCTTTAAGAACTTCTATGTTTTTAGCATAAACTAAACAATATTCATGACTAACTGATACAAATAAACTTTGATTTTTTGAACTATTTGTATTTCGTACAATTGTTGCAATAAAGCCTGAAGCTCCAAAAACTTCATCACAAATTCTTTTTTGATTCTCATATTCGTGATCATCTATACTAATAAAGATAACTCCGTCACTGCTTAACAAATTTCTAGCTAAAAGTAATCTTGAATAAATCATAGAGCACCAAGAAGAATGAAAACGACCATTTGAATCATTATTTCTAAATAAACGATTTCCCTCTTCATCAATTTCTCCAGTCTCCTCAATATATTCATCAAAAGATTGTTTAAAATCATCTCGATAAATAAAATCTGCCCCTGTATTATAAGGCGGATCAATATATATCATTTTTATTGAATCCAAATAACTCTCCTGCAATAATTTTAATACTTCTAAATTATCACCTTCAATATAGAGATTCTCTGTATTATCCCAATCAACACTTTTTGCATAACAGGGACGCAATGTTTTATGAATAGGTTTATTTGCCTCTACAATTGCAGCCTTTTTACCAACCCAATTAAACTCATATGCTTCATCACCATCAATAACATCATCTGATAACAATTGCTTTAAAATTTCAAAATTGATAGCCTTCTTAGGTTTTCCATTTTCATCAATTGTTTCAGTAATACAATTAGGAAATAACTCGCCTATCTTTTCTATATTCTGAGTAGTTAGGTCGATAGATTCCATCTTCATCTTTTCCATAATTTCCTCCTTATCTACTTTTAGTTAAATCATATCCTGAAGCATCATTCTCACTTTTGTCATAAGCATTATCAATATACTTAGACGGATTACTAAGAAATGTTTCTTCATCAACATATGCAATATATGAACCACTTAACGAATTAACTGTCTTACATTTATTGCAACTGTATACTTTTGGGTTTTGATTAAATCGATTATTATTGATTATATCGTATACCTTATTTTCTTTATACGATATAGAATGACATCCATCATCATTTTTTCTAGTTTCTCTAAACCAATCATATCCTCCATCATATTTCATAATAACTCCTACTACACCATTAGTATGAGATTTACGCCCTTTTCTTGTAGTGCTTTTTAAACTATATTCTATTTCCCAATCAATCCACTTACTCTTCTTCATATTTGGAGAAATAATCACTATTGTTACAGAAGTATCATACATCTTATCACGTAATACTTTTTTGATATTTTCTGTAGTTGTATCAGTCAAATCTGGTGAATCACTAGTTTCACCTTTATAATATGTTGCATCATCTCCAAGAGAATCAATAATAGCGTCTCTCAAATCACGAGCTTCGCTATACTTGTATGAAATAAATGTTTTATGTGCCATTAAATTACCCCCTTAAATTTCATAACAATAATAATACTTAAAATACAAAATGATGGTCCGTAAAACAGATAAATTGACGGTGATTTAATACAATGCCATATGCAACACTTATCATTACAGCATAATGACTTAATTTGTGGAGGTGTTAAATCAAAATCCACATCATGTTCACCTAATCTAACTCTGTTATATAAAGCCCTGAATCTTCTTTCTAGCTTGAGATAGTAAATATCTATAAAAAGAAAACTTAATACTGATAATGCAGCCAATAACAATATCCATTTGTTCAAATCAATGAAAGCAGTTGTCAATATACCTATAACAACCGTTGCACAAAAGCCTTTAAATATTGCTGAAGTTGTTGACATTCTATCAATAGTGCTTTGTATCATTTGTAAATATGCAATTTTCTCATCCCCCATATTGTTGTAACTCCTTCTTTAATTTCTTCAATTCTCCATTCATCTGCATCTGCTTATTCAGCTGCTTCTCTTTACGAATCTTACCCTCTAATACAGATATCTGTTTTTCTAACTGTTTCCTATGTTCATCTCTTGCTACAGAGTCTTTTAAGCTTTCTCCACTTGTTTCAGCCTTTAGCTTATCTCCTGCAATCTGACGCACAAAGTTTTCATATACTGCATCAACATTCAATCCTTCAAGTTTTAATGGTAACTCATCTTCAGTTAACCATAATGTATGATAATAACCATTTACCTTAAATGCTTTATTACCAGAAATAGCTGCTTCCTTATATCCTATCCAAGCTTGATACTTTCCCTTATATTCTAATAAGAAAAGAATATGATAAGGGATTGTTCTGTCTATTTGACGTAACAATCCTTCATCTAAAACTGGGGTATTTAGTCTTACCTCAAATACTTCTAATTCTGTTACTTCATTTCCTTGAGCTAAGTTAGTAGTAGAAGCTGCTATTTTGTTTTTCCAATAGATAATCTTAACCTGCTCAACGAATACCTTTCGTAATGCAGGTGTTATATCTATATTCTCATAGAATTTCTGTTTTGGAATTCTTCTATTGAATTCCGTTGTCTTAGGCAATCCTATCATCACTTCGCCCTCCGCTATTACTTAATTACTAAGAAACAAATAAGTTCAAAATCATCTAATCCTGATACTGAAGACATCAGTGCAGATGTCCCACCTGCAGAAAATAAACTATCAATATCACTTTCTTCTTTAGAATTGATAATAGATTCAATCGCTTCACTAAGAAGTTCAGACATTTCAACCATATCTCTTCCATCATCTGTTTCTTCATTAAATTGCTGGCATAAATATTTTATTGGTTCATTCTTTCCTCTACAAAGAAGTCTAATATCATCTAACATCTTCTTAGGATTCAAATAGTCACAAATAACTTCTCCATCAATTCCAATATATACCATATAGAAAGGATGAATTCTGTTTTGGTTATCAATATTTACACTGTTGTTTATATTTCTAAGTACAAAGATAACGCCTTCTGGTAAATCTTCTGTTGCAGGAACTACAGCATGAAGTCCTTTTGGCTTCTTTTCTAAATCCGAATGTGTCTTTACATATTCTAATAGATCAAGTCTAAACTCATTAAGACCTAAATCCATAATAGAGATACCTGAAGACATATCCTCTATATCAACTACTTCTTCTTGCAATCGTTTTAATTGCTGTTTACGGTATTCAAGATCACCCTTCTCTTCTGGATTAATTAAATCATCATCACCTGTAGAAGTCATAATAGAAATCTTCATTCTTGTCTCTACACGACTCTTTAAGTTAATGTATTCATCTAAGTCCATATCAGGCCAGAAGTTCACCAATTGGATATATTGATTCTTACTTCCAATACGATCAATTCTACCAAAACGCTGAATAATACGCACAGGGTTCCAATGAATATCATAATTCACCAAGTAATCACAATCCTGTAAGTTCTGCCCTTCTGATATACAGTCTGTTGCAATCAATATATCAATATCAGCATCACTTTCAGGCATTAATAAATCCTTGCCTTTTGAGATAGGTGAAAAGCATGTCAGTACATTGTTGAGACTTGCCTTAAATCCTCTAATAGTTGTTTTACCATCTATAGAACCTGTAATGACTGCAGTATTTAAACCGTATTTCTTTTTAACATAAGTACTTACATGTTCATATAAGTATTCTGCAGTATCTGAGAAAGCAGAAAAGATAAGTACTTTCTTGTTTCCAGGATTAATAGGATTTTCAATCTTATCAGACACCAATTTTAAGAGTTCTTGTAGTTTACTATCATGTTCTGGAGTAATATCTGCAACCATGAGTGTTAGCAACTCTAAAGTCTTAGCATCCTTTTCTAGTTCTGCACGCCAAGTCTTATAATCCATGTCTGCCAGATCAATCTTTACCTTCTTACCAACAGTAAAGTAATCTGTATTATTGTCATCTATATCCCATTCTGAATCTGATGCTTCATACATATCAATATCTGAATGTCCATACTTTTCAAATATATCAATAGATTTGATTGTCTCATCAATAAGTGACTCAATACGTTTTAATGTAAGCTGGAATGAATTAACTGAACTTTCTAATCTCTTCAATAGATTAATACTCATTAATCTACGTATACCTTGTTCACGACCACTCTGAGTTAAGTTATCAGCTTTATTATGAGTAATATCAATATACTTCTTCATCTTACTAGGGAAGATATAGTTTGAAGGTGTATAAATGCAAAGTGATAACATCATCAATAATCCATAAATCTGATTATAGTTAATAGCTGAGTCTAAGTCTGTAAGTTGTGGTCTTAAACTAATTGGCTTCTTTCTTTCAGGGAATTTACCAATTTCTGCAGTATTATAATACTTTTCAATATGTTTTCTAGAACGTGCAATAGTAACACTGTCTAATAATTCAAAGAAATCAAAATCTAATGTTTTTAATAAAGCATCAGTTGTTTTACTTTGAGCATCTAGTTTACTCCAAGCATTAAAAGCTTTTTGCGCTTGTCTGAATATTTCATCAACAGTCTTACTTGTATCTAACTTATCATTAATAAGTTTGGAATCACCTTCATAGGCAATAGCTAACTGATTCTTCAAGTCTATAAACTTATTATTTACAGGTGTTGCTGAAAGCATTAAAACCTTAGTTTTTACACCTGTTCTAATAACTTTATCCATCAGTTTCACATATCTATTTTCTACTGTATTCGCATGTGTTCCTGCACCATTACGGAAGTTATGTGATTCGTCAATAACAACTAAATCATAGTTGCCCCAGTTTAATCGATCTAAGTCTAAACCATTAGAAATACCATGTGATCTAGATAAATCTGTATGGAATAAAACATCATAATTAAGTCTATCTGCTGCAATAGGATTATTCACATAGTTATCCTTATATGTATTCCAGTTTTCAGATAATTTCTTAGGGCATAAAACAAGAACACTCTTATTTCTACTCTCATAATACTTTACTACAGCAAGTGCTGTATAAGTCTTACCAAGCCCTACACTATCTGCAAGAATACATCCATTATATCTTTCTAACTTATTGATTATTGCGAGAACAGCATCACGTTGGAAATCATATAACATATTCCATATTTTACTTTGTTTAAATCCTGTTGCTTCATTAGGCAATTCATCTTCTGAAATATCATCTAAAAACTCACTGAACACATGATATAGAGTCATGTAATAAATGAACTCTGGTGAATTTTCATTATAAGCAGTAGTAATATTTTCAATTACTACATCTGTAACATCTTGAAGTTTCTTCTTATCATTCCATAATGATTCAAATAACTGTATATATTGAGCAGAAAAAGGGGCTTCAAAACGATTTGTCATATTATAACTATTATTACCTCTATTGCAACCAATATCCACAGTAGTAAAGCCACTAATAGGCATATAAGCCACATTACTTGTTGGTCCTGTTACAGTCATAAAACCACCCATAATCTCATTAGTTGTATTCGATTTGAATGTTGCCTTTCTTCTAATCCAATCAGCACATTCTTTTGCGATAGCTTTCTGAGTCATTTCATTACGTAGCTTTATTTCAAATTCTGTACCATATAAACTACTTTCACGATTTAGTCTTGGAATATAGAATTCTCTTTTTTGTTTCTCTGATTTTTCTGTAACGAATGTAGGAGAAGTAAAAATAAAACGACATTCATCTACTTGTTCCAACTGTTTTCTTAGTTCTTTGTATGCATACATAGAAAAACATGCAGCAGCAATTGAAACTTTACTCCCTTTACCTATAGTAGATGCCATATCATCACGGACTATTTCCGTAACATTATCAAATATCTTAACGTCCATTTGTTCATCTCCTTATTCTAACGTACATACACTTCTTGAAGTTATTATTTGTATTAAAACCTTTATCTATAATTATACGATAAGATTTACAAAACATAAACCTAGACCTATAAATATATTATATATTTGTGAATAACACTAATAGACTATCCTAAGATATATTTTACTACTTTCCAACTGTTCGTGCATGCAATTGATGCTTCACACCGACTATTATTAGGTGTTTATAGATATTTTCTCGAAAACTTTATCACTTACTCCCATTAAACTGTAAACATTAAAAAAGAACGGCTAAAACCGTTCTCATCTTGGCAAGGAACCACTGCCATAAACTATCTTCTTTAAATCTTTCCTGTTTTTAGGTTCAATATCATAATTATCCATCCTACTTATGAAAACATACTTGTTGTCAATTGCAATCAATACAATTAACCCTAAGAAAATTCTAGATACAGTATCTTTTAATTTAGGAAACTATTCTATCCATCCATATCGCCAAGGATATTCTTTAGAAAATATACTCTTTAATGCAGTAATAGAGAAGCTTTCTCTAACTCCTGTTAATTGCAAACATCCAATTTTTTTAGTTGCTTTCTCATCAACTATTTCAGCAACAATCATTTCAGTTCCATCATCTTCAACTACTACGTATTCAGTGCTATCATATCTAAATCTCTTGCCATTATACAATGTTTGTCTGAATGGTTTAGGCTTAGTCTCTACCAAGCTAATATCAAAGTTTCTTAAAACATGACCCTCAAATAAACATTGTAATGGACTTACTTTTCTAGATATACCATACATTCCTTTACTTCTACTTACAAACTGTAATGATTCATTTGGTACTACAAATGAATCTGATTCTAAACTAGTATCTATCATTGAATTATCAGTCATCGTAGATAATAAATATCCTGACTGTTCTGCTTTTGAATTATACTTTTGTTGTATTAATTTAAGTTTCTCTTCACTATGCCCCGTACGTCCTAGTGATTTAATAACATTATCAAAAGAGCCTAAAGATTCTATTGATCCAAATTGAGGAGAATAATAATAGTTTAAACTATTCTCATATGGATTTAGCATAATATGATGATAATAATCAATATCAACAATAGTTCCATGAATAGTGCCCTTAAGACCAAGTGCTTTTAATTCTTTTGATAATTTCTTTTGAACTCTTCTTAATGGCAATAAAGACTTCAAATACTTTGACAAGACTATATCAAAATTGTCACAAATCCACATTATATCTGTTGATTCAGTAATTTTTTTATTCTTTCCACCATCTAGAATAAAAATACCTCGAGAGTTTCCTTTTGTTCTAACCATAAAAAAGCCATAATAACCTCTTCGCTTTAATACGTATAAAAAGGTTTTTCCACTATGTAAACTTTGATTCAACCCAGCACCTTTTGATATCCTTTTTGCAATATATCTATAGAACGCTAAATAATCTTCTAAAGTTGTTTGATACAAACCATCTGATAATTCACCATATGGATTCAAACTAACTCCGGTTATAGCAGTTCTAAATCGAAAATCATTATCTTTATATCCTATCTGATTATCTGCATAAACAACTTTCTCTTCATTCTTTATGAATTCATTGATATGTGTATGTCCAGTAAAGTAAATAGCTTCCTTATCATAATGATTATTTAAACAAGCAGATGCTGGATAATGAGATGCACATATAAAACAAAGACCATGCTTTTTAGCATATGCTAATGCATCATAATATCCTTTTTCAAAAGCATCAGTTTCTTTTATTTCATCTTCTCTTGAGAAACCTTTACAGCATATTACTCTATTAGCATTCCAATTTTCATCATACTTTGCAAAACCTGTACCTCCATAAATGAGATATTCATTACCTATTTTATAATCATTGTGTAAAAGGGTAATCCCTAGTTTTGATAACTGTTCCCTAAAATATTCCACACCTTCATTCACATTTTTAAAGTCAATATAATCATGATTTCCTAAAACCATATAAATATTATCTTTAAATGAATGTTTGTAATCTAACAATGTAATTTCTTCTACTGGCTTATTATATTCTCTTTCAAAATACTCTACATTAAATCTCCAATGAATTTTCTTACTCTCATATTCTTCAATATGCTTACAATATTGTCCACTAAGATCCATAAGTTTTATCACAAGTGCAATTTTTTCTATGGTTAATTCAGGTAAATTAAGTTTTGTAAAGCTTCTTATTGTTTTAAAATAATCAAATGCACTTTCATTGGACTCTTCTGCTCTGTATTTAGCTTTATACTTTTCAAATTTAACGAAATCAAATTCAGGTAGTAATTGAACTTTTAATTTCTCAATATTATGATTTAATTTTTTTAAAGCTTCTTCATACCAAGATTTTCTTGATAATTGAATTTTATACCTCTTATTTGTTGCTAAATTGTTTTTAAAAGCTTTGAAGTTATTTAATTCACTTCTTCTAACAAAGTATTTCAAAAGTTTAATAGTCAAATCTCTCTTAGAAGAAATATCACCATCAAATATAACAATTTCTGAATATAGAGATGAATTATATAGTCTATCTCCAATTATACGTATCATTTTCTCTTCATCATTATCATAATATTTCAAGTGATGTGACAAGTGCATATCAGAAATATATGAAATTCGTATTCTAGAATCATTGCTATAATATGAAAGAGAATTTCCTAATTGATCTACCACAGCTAATTGTTGATTTAAAACTTGAAGTTCATTCTTATCTGAACGCCAGGTATATAAACTTTTTGAATAATCCGAGATTTGATTTGCCGGATTCTTGTTAGAGCAATTTGGATTTTTGCAATGTAGCCAATTGACGCAAGTTATACTGCCATCATCCATATAATAAATCTTACCGCATTTATTACATCTTACTTTATATAACTGTTTCTCTTTAATTGCAGTCCAAAGACTAAAAGAAGTATTTGGATGCTGATCATGATAAAGAAACATTTCTACATTTTCAAAATCACGATAATGATTTCTAAACTTGTCTACAAAAGTTATGGGCATTGAGTCTTTATTATAATAAGCCTTCGTTTCCTCTTGACTTAATTCGAAATATTCATAAAAATCAAATAATATCCTATAGCAACTATATTCAAACTTATTCCACTCTTTCTCAGCAAGTTGTTTAATTATAGGCGCAATATCTACCTCTGCTTCTTCACAACCTCCGATGACTTCTAGACAACCATATTTATCTCCTATTTTTAATTCCATAAGCATTTCTCCACTTCTAATCGCCTAACCATTCGAGTATGCGTTTACATTTTCTATCAAAAAAACTATCTTTAAGTAAAATGCCATCTCTATAATTGTACATTAAATGTTATAGAAAGCAAAACCCTTTTATCATAGCTATTTATAGGGCATAACTATTTACTCACCTATATCATACCTCATATCTGATAAGTCATGTATTCCGTAAATCCTCTACAACACCTCTAATAAGGTGTTAACCTTATTTTTTTAACAAATAAAAAGAACGGCTAAAACCGTTCCTTTTACCTAGTACTCATCTGATTTAGAAAATGTAAGATATCCATCTATTTCAATTTCACCATTACTTAATTTTTTAAATTTAACAGTCTCCTTATAATCATTTTCTACTCGATAATCATCTGCACTATATGATTCATAATATGGATGATAAGGCATTGATTTGTGTTTTGTATAAGTGATTTTATCACCGTCTCTCTTACCGTAATAAATCTCTTCATACAAATCTTCATATACGTCTGATTGATCAATCATATCATCGTAATAAGTAACATCGTCTCCATTGATTTCAAGATATCCAGACTCTTTATCATCCCATAAAACCCAAATTCCATCATACTGATGAACAGCATCATAACTTACCTTTGCATAGATACAACCGCCTAAAATGATGACTGCAACAATAACTCCAATAACAAATCTCTTAAATAATTTCTTATCAGCTTTAATCATACTAAAATACTTAGTTCTCTTCTCTGAATCAGTTAATGTTGTTAACAAGTGTTTTGTCATATAGCCAAAAGAATTCTCAAACTCAACTTTGTCTTCCTGAAATTCTTCTGATTCATTTAACTTATACATATCTTCATATGGGAAAGCACCTTCATAATGCTTTAATTCACCATCTTTATCCAAATAGATAGTCTTTGATAATTTCTGTGGTAAAACCAAATATGACTTTAAACCATAATTGAATTTATTATTCAAAAATTCTATTTCACTCTCATCAAGTAAATATCTTACTTTCTTTTCTCTCTCAAAAGTAACTTTAGTAGCATCTAAATAATCAACAGTTTTATCTGCAGTAGAATAACTTACAATCTCTGGTACAATCTTCCCTATATCCTGTCCTTTAATGTAAATAGGTGAATTATCACCAAATTTTTCATTAGAATCTAAGTTATTTGATCTATGAATCGTACATTCAAATTCTGATACCAATCTCTCAAAAGAATCATATGCTGCTATTTTAAGTGTAACTTCTGTAATATTTTCTTCCTTAATGAGATTTATAAATTGGAATTGTCCAATAAATCTTCCTTCTGTAAGATATAAAGCATACTTGCTTAATTGAACTGCTTTATCAACATAAACAAAATCACAAGTAGTCTTATTAATTAAACGTAATTCACTCATGGTATGCTCTCCTATAACTTAGGTAATTCAATGTCTTTCACAACATAATTGTCATCAACATCTTTGTTTTCACTTGATCTCATCTTTCTTAATTCATTGGCAATAGCCTTCTGTTCTTTTAGAATAGAATCCTGAGTCACAATCAAATGACCAAAACCATAAAGAACAATACCTGATAACCAAGATAATAAAATAAGAACTAAGAATACTACTATAGAAACAAAACCAGCTCCAGCACCAAGTAGTGCAGCTGTCATCATAAGACTAAACAGCATAAGCACTAATGCAATTGCTGTTGCTATACTTTTTAATTTTTCCCCTACATTGTTGTACATAATTAATTTCCCTCCATTGTTGTAAAATAACTTAATAACTATATCATACTCAGTTACAAATGAATACCTGTTTCCCATAAATAAAAACTTTTGTGAGTATGTTGTTTATTTTATTAAAATCTCAATCTAACTAATCCCCCATACTCTAATTGATGATCCTCCAATCTATCCACTAGATTATCTAAATCATCACTTAATGCATCATACTCATCTTCATATTTATCTTCAATCTCTTCTTCATCATCTATGTTTTCTTCTAAATTATCTTTATCCTTAACAGTTAAGCTATTCATCTTTTTTAATACATTCATCGTTTCAATCTCCTTTAACTTACCAGACTAATTGTCCTACAAAATAGAATATTGAAGTATCACCATACTCATTACCTTCATACTCTAAAACACCATTAAACCATTTGGATATGGTGGCTACAACAATATCGAGGGTGTAGTCAATGCATACTGCTGGGCACATGCAAGAAGAAAATTATATGAAGCACTCAAGTAAACTTGGTCCTAGGATCAAGTTTTTTTCATAAAAAAGAGCGCTCACGCGCTCTAATCTGGAATTCTATTATATCTCTTTCCATTTACTTCAAGTTCATTATTGTTTATTCTATTAAGGTGAATAGTCTGATCAATCTCTTTTGATTTATAATCATACGTACTTGTATAATCATAAGTCTGACAATAGAATCTTACTTCGTTATTTGTTCGACTTCCTGCATATATACATTTATACTCTGATTTTCTTTTCTCCTCACCCCTATTTGTTTCAAAGAATGCTACATCATCACCACGTATATCAAAATAATTTCCTTCTAGATCTCCTTCTATCTTCCATATTCCATCATATACATGATAATGATCATAAGTTACTTTTGCATAGATACCACCACCAAGTAGAATAACACAAACGACTATGAGTGAAACAAATACTTTTTTATTCTTCTTGAATGCATGGCAGAATGCCATAAATGTACTTTTGATAGATTCTTCATTTTCAGGCTCTTCTATTTTTGGTTCATGTAACATCTTTCCCTGAGTAGTAAGTATCACTCCTACACCATTTATTACTTTTCCAAATACCCATACAAGAATCATTAAAAATACGAAAATAACTGCGTAATAGATTTTTCTACTTAGTAAATAATTATTTCCTAGATAAAAATACAAAAGAAATGCATTCACTAGAATACCTATTAGCGTAAAAATCTTTGATAATGCTTTAAGTTCCCTTCCTAATCTGTAGTGCATAATTAATCTCCCTTCATATTAGATTGTCTCTCATTATATCATACGATTATTTAAAAACAGTTCTATTTTCATCAGATGCTCAATATTCACATCTATATTCACAATCTATATAATTAGAAAATCCATACATTGTATAGACACAAAAAAAACGTTAAAAAGAAAGTGATATGATGACCTCCCAGTAGACAGTGCAAATAATTAAAAGCACTGTTTGCTG
>OHAT01001260.1_pt1 | contig 22741 bp, 16 predicted proteins | sample 1577141 | NCBI WGS metagenome assembly OHAT01 (sample SAMEA3541578, study PRJEB24748) | human gut metagenome | biome: human gut; feature: human-associated habitat; material: faeces | place: China | collected 2012 | reverse complement strand
CAGCTTCCTGGTGTTCAACCTGCTGTGCGCTCCCTGCTTCGCCGCCATCGGCGCCATCAAGCGGGAGATGAACAACCGCAAGTGGACCTGGTTCGCCATCGGCTATCAGTGCGGCTTTGCCTATCTCATCAGCCTGATGATCAACCAGTTCGGCGGCCTGTTCACCGGCAGCGTCAATGTCATCGGCCTGATCTTCGCCCTGGCGGCCCTGGCCCTGATGGTCTATATGCTGGTGCGCCCCTATAAAGAGGCCACCAAGCTCAACGCCACCGTCTGATCTGTTCCATCCCATCTTACGACATTTTCCGAAAAGGAGTGAAATTCCATGCTGCATTGGATCAGCGCTAATCTCTCCACCATTCTCATCACCCTGGTCCTTATTGCCATTGTAGTCCTTATCATCCGCAGTCTGATCCGTCAGAAAAAGCAGGGAAAGTCCTCCTGCGGCGCAGGGTGCGCCCACTGCGCCATGCATGGCCAGTGCCACCGCAGCCAGCCGTGACCTGATCCCCGGGGGGGACGTGGGCAGCTCCGCGTCTCCCCCGCCCTTTCACCCAGGAGGTTAGATATGTCTAATTGCCCACAGGCCATGACCCCGGCCTCCATCCGATATCTGCTGGTGCTGGACGATCTGTGCCGGGAGGGCAGGGGCGTCCGCTCGGTGGAAATCGCCGCCCGGATGAACGTGTCCAAGCCCAGCGCCCACTCCATGCTCCAGAATCTCTGTCAGGCGGGCCTGGTGGAAAAGGAGCGCTATGGCACGGTGTTCCTGACGCCGGAGGGCCGCCGGGCCGCCGCGGAATACGCCGCGTGCTTCGGCCCCCTGTGCCGCCGGATGCAGCAGGCCCTGGGCCTGGAGGAGGACGCCTGTCAGACGGCGGTCTGCGCCATCCTGGCCCAGTCCCAGGACCGGCTGCCCCAGCTCCGGGACCGCCTGCTGTCGGCGGAGCAATAGCCCCGCAGGAAAAACAACCCATTTCCTCAAGGAGGTATAACGCTATGATCGAAACCATTGTCCAGGTGGACGGCATGATGTGCGGCATGTGCGAAAGCCACATCAACGACGCCGTCCGCAGCCATTTCCAGGTGAAGAAGGTGTCCTCCTCCCACACCAAGGGCCAGACCGTGATCCAGTCCCAGGAGCCCCTGGACCGGGAGCAGCTGGTCCGGGTCATCAACGACACCGGCTATCAGGCCGGGGAGGTGGTGTCCCGTCCCCTGGAAAAGCGGGGCCTGTTGGGCCACCTGAAAAAGTGACCATGGAATCTGCGTGTCTGCATGAACCCTTGCCGCTGCCGGAGCACACCGTCCGCCGGGAGACCCCGGACGGGGGCCAGGCGGCGGTGACCCTTTATCCGGTGTTTCCCGGCATCGACATCCACTATCACGATGTCCATGCCGCCTCCTGTCCCTTAGAACCCGCCGCCCCGGGGGTGCTGGAGATCAGCCACTGCCGGGAGGGGCGCATGGAGTACCGCCTGGGGAGCCGGTATTTCTATCTGGCCCCGGGGGACCTGTCCGTGGCCCGGCAGGACGTGCTGCCCACCCTGGCCGCCTTTCCCACCGGCCATTACCACGGCATCACCGTTACCGTGGACCCGGTGCTGGCGCCCCGGTGCCTGTCCTGCTTTCTGGAGGACGTGGAGGTGCAGCCCGCCGCCCTGGCGGAAAAATTCTGCGCCGCCGGGGGGTATTTTGCCGCCCGGTCCTCCCGGCGGGTGGAGCACGTGTTTTCGGAGCTGTATCAGGTGCCGGAGGACCTGCGCCGGGGGTATCTGAAGGTGAAGATCCTGGAGCTGCTGCTGTTCCTCAGCGCCTTAGAGGTGCCCGCCCAGCCCCAGGCGGCTGCGCCGGGCCTTTCCCGGGGGCAGGTGTCCCTGGCCAGAAAGACGGCGGACTATCTGCTGGCCAACACCGAGAGCAAGGTGACGGTGCAGGAGCTGTCCCGGCATTTCGGGGCCTCCGCCGCCCAGATCCAGGCCAGCTTCCGGGGTGTCTATGGCCGCAGTCCCGCCGCCTGGCTGCGTCTGCAGAAGATGCACGGCGCGGCGGAGCTGCTGCGGTCCACGGACCGGACGGTGCTGGACATCGCCGGACAGTTCGGCTATGACAACGCCAGCAAATTCGCCCGGGCCTTCCGGGACGTCATCGGCGTGTCCCCCAACGAATACCGCAGCGGCCTGGATCAGGACTCCTGCGCGCCATAAATCAAAACCTCCGGCATAGCCGGAGGTTTTGATTTTATCGGCACAGATAGGAGAACCAGCCCTCGCTGCTGCGGGTCTCGGCAATGGTCCAGCCGTTATCCCGCAGGCGCTGGGCCACCTCCTCCGCCCGGTCGTCGATGATGCCGGAGCACAGGAAGATGCCCCCCTCCTTCACCAGGGGCCGCACCGTGGAGGCCAGGGCCTTGATGACGTCGGCCACGATGTTGGCCACCACCACGTCATAGGGGCCGCCCAGCTCCTGCCGCAGGGCCTGGTCCGTTACCACATCGCCCCAGCGGACGGTGTAGCGGTCCCGGCCCACGCCGTTGAGGGCGGCGTTCTCATAGGCCACGTCCATGCACTTTTCGTCGATGTCGCAGGCCACGGCGTGGTCCGCCCCCAGCAGCAGGGCGGCAATGGACAGAATGCCGCTGCCGCAGCCCAGGTCCAGCACCGTCTGGCCGCCAGTGATATGCTTTTCCAGGGCCGTCAGGCACAGGCGGGTGGTGGCGTGGCTGCCGGTGCCGAAAGTGAGGCCCGGATTCAGCCGCAGGGCCACCCGGCCCTCCGGCACACCGGCGCTCTCCCACTCCGGGATGACGATCAGCCGGTCGCCGATCTCCATGGGCTTGTAAAACTGCTTCCAGTTGTTCTCCCAGTCGGTGTCCTCCATGTTCTCCATGGTCAGCAGCAGCCGGCCGTATTCGGGGTGCTCCTGCTTCACCCGGGACAGGGCCATGCGGACCTGAGCCAGGGTGTTGTACCCGTCGGGACTGTCCTCCAGATAGAAGGTGATGCGGCACAGGCCCTTTTTCTCCTGCATCAGCTGGTCGTCCACATAGTCCCAATAGGCGTGGTTGTGCTCCAGAAAGTCCTGGAAATCCCCCTCGTCGTCAATGACCAGGCCAGTGATGCCCAGGTCCTCCAGCAGTGCGCTGACGGGCTCCAGCCCGGCGGGGGCGGCGTCGATCTTCAGCTCCAGCCACTTCATGCTCAGCGCTCCGTTCCCACAAAGAACAGGCCCATGGTGTTGGGGCCGGTATGGCTGCCGATGACAGGGCCGATGTAGTTGATATACACCTCTTTGACGCCGTAGCGCTGCTTGAGCTGGGCGGCCACGGCCTCCGCCTCCGCCTGGCAGTCCGCCTGGCAGATGAACATCACCTGATCCTGCAGGTTGATGCCCAGACGGCCCACGGTGTCGATGAGGGTGTTCAGACTGCTCTTGCGGCCCCGGGCCTTGCCCACCACCGTCAGCTTACCCTCGTCGGAGGTGTGCATGATGGGCTTGATGGACAGCATGGTGCCCACCAGCGCCGTGGCGGCGGACACGCGACCGCCCTTTTTCAGATAGTTCAGGTCGTCCACGGTGAACCAGTGGCAGACGTGGAGCTTGTTTTCCTCCACCCAGTCCCCCAGCTGGTCCAGGGTCAGGTTCTCCTCCAGCTTCTTGTGGGCGGTCAGGTACATCAGCAGGCCCTGGCCCAGGGAGGCGCTCAGGGAGTCGATGACCCGGATGCGGCCCTCGGGATGCTTGGCCTGGACGCTTTCCGCCGCGATGCAGGCGGACTGATAGGTGGTGGACAGGGCCGAGGAGAAGCTGATGCACAGGATATCCTTCCCCTGCTCCAGAATGGCGGACATGGCGTCCTCAAACTGGCCCACGTTGACGGCGGAGGTGGTGGCCATTTTGCCCGCCCGGATCCGCCGGTAAAACTCCTCGTTGCTGATGGCCGCGCCATCCAGGGTGTTGGGATAGTCCTGCCCGTCCATGTGCATGGTCAGGGGCAGCACCTCCAGCTGCAGGTCCTTTGCCATCTGGTCCGGCAGGTCGCAGCAGCTGTCGGTCATGAGAACATATTCGCGCATGGGAAAAACCTCCTTGGAAGGTATAGTTTTCGCGTTTTCTCGACATCTAATATACCATATTAGAACTCGCAAGGAAAGATGATTTTTAAAGTTTACAATTTGTTCACAATTCGGACACGGAGCACCGTTTCCAAAAAAAATTGGAAATCTTCCGTCATCGGAAAGGAAGATAGTTACGAAAGAAACCCATCAGGGGTGTCTTTCGTTTGCAATCATAGGTTTTCAGAACTTGAAAAGTTCTGAAAACCGCACCCAGCTTGTCAAAAAGACCTTTTGACAAGCTGGGCGCAAAAAACGCAGGACCCGGCAGCCCTGCGGTGTTTTTTGCGGTCCGCCGCCCGGCAGCGGCGGACCATTTGTAAGAGAGAAAAACTTGGAGGGTATATGCGGAATGGAAAAGGATGGAAAAGCGAATTTGCGTTACAGCAGCTTGCACAGCAGGTCCAGCTCCACGAAAGCCAGAACCGGCATCAGAAACGCCAGCACCACCGTCAGGCCATAGAAGTGGCCGGTGGCCGTGCTCACCAGCGTGAGTGCCATCAATACAGAAGCAACAACGGCTGCAACTACCATACCGGTGCGATTCGTCTTAGTCATTTGAGAACACTCCTTTCTGCTGTTCCCGCGCCGCGTCCGGTGCGGTTCCCCTTCGGGCGAGTGATAAGATAACACGAAAAAAGGGATTTGTAAAATCGGTTCTTTTCCCTTATAATATAGGTCGCAATCTATAATTCCAGGAGGGCTCCGACATGACGGATATGGAGATCGAAACCTTTCTGACGGTGCTGCGCAGCGGGTCCATGACCGCCGCCGCCCAGGCGCTTTATATCACCCAGCCCACCCTTTCCGCCCGGCTCCAGACCCTGGAGGACGAGGTGGGGACGCCGCTGTTTGTCCGGGGCAAGGGCCTGCGGCGGCTGGAGCTGACGGAGGCGGGAACCCGGTTTCTGCCCCTGGCCCAGCGGTGGCAGCGACTGATGGCCGAGATGCACGGCATTGCCGCCGCCGAGGCCCGGACCCACTTTCGCATCGGCGCTGCCTACACCGCCAACCAATATGTGCTGCCACCGGTATACAAGCGGTTTCTGGAGCGGGACCTGCCGGTGGCTCTGCGGGTGGAGACCCTGTCCAGCCAGCAGGCCCAGGAGGCCGTTACCCGCCGGGAGCTGGACATGGCCATTGTGGAGGACGACGTGGGCTTCAACCCGGAGCTGCAGGTGACGCCCCTGTTCCGGGAGTCGTTCTACATGATCTGCTCCGAGGGCAGCGACTATCCGGAGCTGGTGAACCCCCACGACCTGGATATGTCCCAGGAGATCAACGTGTCCCAGCGGCGGGAGGTGCAGGTGTGGAACGACTATTGGTTCGGGTCCGATGCCCGGCCCCTGCTGAACACCGACACCATGCAGCTGGCGGATGCGTGGCCCCCCACCCGCCGGGTGTGGGCGGCGGCCCCGGCCATTGCCGCCGAGCACATGCGCCGGGCGGGCCGGGCCAAGATCTGCCGCTTCACCGCCCCGCCGCCGGACCGTATCAGCTATCTCATCGCCCCCCGGGCGGTGGAGCTGCCCCGGGAGGCGGCCCTGTTTCTGGAGGACCTGCGCTGGGAGCTGCAGCAGCACCCGGACGTGACCATCTATTTCTGACCGCACTCAGCTTGTCAAAAAAATCTTTTTTGACAAGCTGGAAAATGTGGAAAATTGGTAGCCAGATGGGAAAGAGTATGCTATAATTCATATATTATGTATCTGCCAGAATCGAGGCTTTCGCATATGAACCGGCAATATCCCTGTCTGGAAATCAGCCGCAGCCGCCTGCGGCACAATATGGAGGAGGTCATCTCCCGCTGCACCGCCCGGGGCATCCAGGTGTGCGGCGTCATCAAGGGGTGCAGCGGCCTGCCGGAGGTGGGCCGTATGTTCCGGGACTGCGGGGCCACCCAGCTGGCCAGCAGCCGCCTGGAGCAGATCGTCCGCTGCCGCCGGGCCGGGGTGCCGGGGCCGTATATGCTGCTGCGGATCCCCATGGAAAGCGAGCTGGAGGACGTGGCCCGGTGGTGCGACTATTCTCTGGAGAGCGAGCGGGCCACGCTGGACGCCCTGGAGGAGGCCTGCGCCCGGCAGGGAGCTGTCCACAAGGCCGTGATCATGGCGGACCTGGGGGACCTGCGGGAGGGCTTCTGGGACCAGGACGAGATGGTGCGGGTGTGCGTCCATGTGGAGCGGGACCTGCCCCATGTGGAGCTGGCAGGCGTAGGCGTGAACCTGGGGTGCTACGGCTCCATCCAGCCCACGCCGGAGAATCTGGGCCAGCTGGTACATATCGCCCGGCGGGTGGAGGACACCATCGGCCGGAAGCTGGAGATCGTGTCCGGCGGAGCCACCAGCTCCTTCACCCTGGTCCACTGGGGTACCATGCCGGAGGGCATCAACCACCTGCGCATCGGCGAGGGTATCTTAGTGGCCAAGGATTTACAGGTGGACTGGGGCATTCACGACATGGACTATCTGCGGATGGACTGCATGACCCTGCGGGCCCAGATCGTGGAGGTGAAGAACAAGCCCACACACCCGGTGGGACCCATTATGGTGGACTGCTTCTGCAACCGGCCCACCTATGAGGACCGGGGCATCCGCCGCCGGGCCATTGCCGGCATCGGCCGGGCCGACGTGGGGGATATCATGATGCTGCATCCCCGGACGCCGGGTATGACGGTGGTGGGCGGCTCGTCGGACCACTGCATCCTGGACGTGGAGGACTGCGACCCCTGCCCGCAGGTGGGGGATATCGTGGATTTCGACGTGATCTACCTGACCATGCTGTATGCCAGCGCCCGGGAGGACGTGACCGTGAAATTTGTGGACTAATTATTATAATAGGAGGATAGATTTTTGGATAACGAAGGATTGATGATTTTCATTTTCCAGGCCATCATTGCGCTGTTTGCGTTTTTCGTGGTGGCCCCCTGCGTGCTCAATGCCGTCAGCCTGTTCACGGTGCAGAAGCGCTTCGCCCGGACCATGATCGACCTGGGCGTGGTGAAGGAGGACGTGGTGAAAAAGCTCCACCCCAAAAAGGAGATCGCCGGGGTCATCATCTCCCTGGTGGTGGTGGCGGCCTTTGGCTACGGCGTGTGGCGGCAGGCCCCCATCAGCTATCTGTCCGGCGGTCTGCCCCTGGTGGTGGGCTTCCTGAAATACCGCCAGATCGTCCAGTTCAACAGCCTGACGGTGAAGCGGTTCCAGAACACCTATCAGGGCCAGATGGACGTGAAGAAGTACAACGACTATGTGAACAAGACCTTCTGAGTGCCAAAAGAGGACGGGACAGCGCCCCGTCCTCTTTTCCTCGAAAAACCCCCGGTTTGTTCACAAAATCCTGTTGATTTTCGCGGGACGGCGTGGTATCATATCCCAAAATTCCGGGGATTCGGACCCGGCTGACGCAGGAGGACGGCATATGAAAGAAGTAAAGCCCCCGAAAAAACCGTTGATCTATTATTACGGCGTCGCCTTAGTGGTGCTGCTGCTGATCAACTTTCTGCTGGTGCCCCTGGTGGCCCGGCACGCGGTGCAGGAGGTGGACTACGGCACCTTCATGACCATGACCGAAAACAAGGAGATCGGCCAGGTGGAGGTGGAGGACAACCAGATCATCTTCACCAACAAGGACGGCAGCAAGGTCTATAAAACCGGGCCCATGAACGACCCGGACCTGACCCAGCGGCTGTATGACGCCGGAGCGGAGTTCACCCGGGACATTGTGGAGGAGACCTCGCCTCTGCTGAGCTTTGTGCTGACGTGGATCCTGCCCATCATCATCTTCATCGCCATCGGCCAGCTGATGACCAAGAAGCTGACGGACCGGGCCGGAGGCCCCGGCTCCATGATGTTCGGCGCCGGGAAGTCCAATGCCAAGATCTATGTCCAGTCCACCCAGGGCATCCACTTCTCCGACGTGGCCGGTGAGGACGAGGCCAAGGAGAACCTGCAGGAGATCGTCAACTATCTCCATGACCCCGGTAAGTATCAGGAGATCGGCGCATCCATGCCCAAGGGCATCCTGCTGGTGGGCCCTCCGGGAACCGGCAAGACCATGCTGGCCAAGGCCGTGGCAGGCGAGTCCCAGGTGCCCTTCTTCTCCATCTCCGGCTCGGAATTTGTGGAGATGTTCGTGGGCATGGGCGCGTCCAAGGTCCGCGATCTGTTCAGCCAGGCCAAGGAAAAGGCCCCCTGCATCGTGTTCATCGACGAGATCGACGCCATCGGCCAGAAGCGCAGCGGCGGCCAGTACGGCGGCAACGATGAGCGGGAGCAGACCCTGAACCAGCTGCTGACGGAGATGGACGGCTTCGACGATAACTCCGGCGTGATCATCCTGGCGGCCACTAACCGGCCGGAGTCCCTGGACCCGGCCCTGACCCGTCCCGGCCGGTTTGACCGCCGGGTGCCGGTGGAGCTGCCGGACCTGAAGGGCCGGGAGGAGATTCTGAAGGTCCACGCCAAGAAGATCAAGCTGGCGGAGAATGTGGACTTCGGCACTGTGGCCCGGATGGCCTCCGGCGCCTCCGGCGCGGAGCTGGCCAACATCGTCAACGAGGCCGCCCTGCGGGCGGTGCGGGACGGCCGGAAGCTGGTGACCCAGGCCGACCTGGAGGAGAGCATCGAGACCGTCATCGCCGGATATCAGAAGAAGAACGCCATCCTCACCGACCGGGAGAAGTGGATCGTGTCCTATCACGAGATCGGCCACGCCCTGGTGGCGGCACGCCAGACCCACTCCGCCCCGGTGCAGAAGATCACCATCATTCCCCGGACCTCCGGCGCCCTGGGCTATACCATGCAGGTGGAGGAGGGCAACCACTACCTCATGAGCCGGGAGGAGATCGAAAACAAGATCGCCACCTTCACCGGCGGCCGGGCCGCCGAGGAAGTGGTGTTCGGCTCCGTCACCACCGGCGCTTCCAACGACATTGAACAGGCCACCAAGCTGGCCCGGGCCATGCTGACCCGGTACGGCATGAGCGACGAGTTCGGCATGGTGGCCCTGGAGACCGTCACCAACCAGTATCTGGGCGGCGACGCCTCCCTGGCCTGCTCGCCGGAGACCCAGACCAAAATCGACCGGCTGGTGGTGGAGCTGGTGGAGCGGCAGCACCAGAAGGCATTGCAGATCCTGCGGGACGACCGGCAGAAGCTGGATGAGCTGGCCAGGTTCCTGCACGAAAAGGAGACCATCACCGGCGAGGAGTTCATGAGCATCCTCAACGCGTGAACCTGAAAAAGAGAACGCCCTGCCGGGGGCGTTCTTTTTTTGCCCCCGGGCGCATACGGTGAAGAAAAAACGGGGAGGGGTTTGCCATGAAAAAGCTGCTGGGGGCACTGCCGGTGCTGGTGCTGCTGCTGACGCTGTGTCCGGCCTGGGGGGTGGAGCTGCCGGTGCAGGCGGAGGCGGCGCTGCTGATGGAGAAGGAGACGGGACAGGTGCTCTACGCCAAAAACGAGCACCAGGCCCTGGAACCGGCCAGCGTCACCAAGGTCATGACCCTGCTGCTGGTGATGGAGGCCATCGACCGGGGGACCCTGGCCTATGACGACGTGGTCACCGTCAGCGACTATGCCGCCTCCATGGGCGGCAGCCAGATCTTTCTGTCCCCCGGGGAGCAGATCACCGTGGAGGACCTGCTGAAGGGGGTGTGCGTGTCCAGCGGCAACGACGCCGCCGTGGCCCTGGCGGAAAAAACGGCGGGGGTCACGGAGCTGTTTGTGGAGCAGATGAACAACCGGGCCCGGGAGCTGGGGATGCAGGACACCCATTTCGTCAACTGCACGGGCCTTCCGGCGGAGGGCCACGTCACCAGCGCATGGGACATCGCCGTGATGTCCCGGGAGCTGATCCGCCGTCACCCGGACATCCGGCGCTTTACCACCATCTGGATGGACACCCTTCGGGACGGACAGTTCCAGCTGTCCAACACCAACAAGCTCATCCGCTTTTATGAGGGGGCCACGGGGCTGAAAACCGGGTCCACGGACTCCGCCAGATACTGCATTTCCGCCACGGCGGAGCGGGAGGGCATGGAGCTGATCGCCGTGGTGCTGAAATCCCCCACCGGCCAGCAGCGGTTCGAGGACGCCAAGACCCTGCTCAACTATGGGTTCTCCACCTATGGCCTGGTCCATGCCGCCCCGGAGGAGCCGCTGCCGCCGGTGCCGGTGACCTTGGGGACCCGGGATGCGGTGCAGTCTATGGTGGACCCGGCGGAGGGCCTGCTGCTGGCGGAAAAGGCCCGGCTCCAGGGACTGGAGCAGACGGTGACTCTGCCGGAGTCCGCAGCGGCCCCGGTGCGTCAGGGGGACATTCTGGGGACCCTGACCGTCACCCAGAACGGCGAAACGCTGCTGGAGGTGCCCATCCGGGCGGCGGAGACCGTGGAAAAGCTCACCTTCGGGGAGATGTTCCTGCGCCTGGCCCGGACCATGTGCTTCTGCGGGTGATCCTTGGCGGAAGCTGAACAGGAATGCTATTGCGGCACAGAGGAAACAACGATACAATAAAATATAAACTCAGGATAAACTCAGGAGGGTAATCATAATGCAAAATATTCTTCGATATCTGACCCCGGAGATCCTGGCCTGGCAGAGCGGCAATATCCGGGAGGTCCGGTCCCTGGGCAGCGTTCTGTGCCTGCCGGACGGGCGGGAGTGGTACGCCTTCGGCTTTACCCGGGATGCGTATTACGGCAGTCTCAGCCTGCTGATGGCGTCCTCCCGGAGGGAGTGCGGAGAATGGGCGCGGGCCAACAGTCCGGCGGCTATCCGCTTCGGCGCGCAGCGGTATCTTATTGATACGACCGGCTATAGGATGTTCAGCGGCAACGACGATCAGCTGTTCCGGCTGCCGCTGCTGCTGCGGGACCGCCCGCCTATGCCGGACTGGCTGAGAAGCACGCCGCTGTCCCGGCTCCTGATGGTGGACGCCCGGGTGGACCGGGCCCCGGAGCACATCCCCGGCGGTCCGGCGGAGCTGCTGCTGCGGGATGGGCGCGGCTGGGACCTGACCGCGCCCCGGGCAGAGCTGCGGACCATGTGATTGGATAGGATTTTCACCGTTTCGACGGGAATCCCCTTGTATTTTCCGGGAAAACGCGGTAAGATACGGTGTGATGAAAAATCCGATTTACACAGGAGGTAATCCCTATGATCCAGGTGGACCTGACCCATATGCGGCGATTTATCGCCCTGCCCTATGAGGCGGCGCTGGCGCCCCGCCTGCGCATCGCCCACAACCACTTGCAGAAGGGCGACGGCGCCGGAGGCAACTTCACCGGCTGGGTGCGCCTGCCCCAGGAGTATGACCGGCAGGAGTTCGACCGCATCCAGGCGGCGGCCCGGCGCATTCAGAGCGATTCCCGGGCCCTGGTGGTCATCGGCATCGGCGGCTCCTATCTGGGGGCAAGGGGCGTCATCGAGTGCCTGTGCTCCCCCAACTATAACCTCAGGCGCAAGGACACCCCCAACATCTATTTTGTGGGCAACGGCCTGTCCGACCGGCAGCTGCGGGAGACCATGGAGCTGCTGGAGGGGGTGGACTTCTCCGTGAACGTCATCTCCAAGTCCGGCACCACCACGGAGCCTGCCGTGGCCTTCCGGTTCTTCCGGGAGCTGCTGGAGAAGAAATACGGCCCCGACGGCGCGGCCCGGCGCATTTACGCCACCACCGACCGGCAGAAGGGAGCCCTGAAGTCCCTGGCCGATCAGGCCGGGTATGAGACCTTCGTGGTGCCTGACGACATCGGCGGGCGCTACAGCGTCCTCACCGCCGTGGGCCTGCTGCCCATCGCCGTGGCGGGCATCGACATCCGGGCCCTGATGCAGGGGGCCGCCCGGATGCAGGAGGTCTGCACCGCCGGAGATATGGAGCAGAATCCCGCCTGGCAGTATGCCGGGGCCCGGTACCAGCTCTACCGCGCCGGGAAGAAGATCGAGATCCTGGCCTCCTATGAGCCGTCCTTCCGGTTCATGTCCGAGTGGTGGAAGCAGCTGTACGGCGAGTCCGAGGGCAAGGAGAACAAGGGCCTGTTCCCGGCCAGCGTGGAGTTCACGGCGGACCTGCACTCCATGGGCCAGTATATCCAGCAGGGGGAGCGCCATCTGCTGGAGACAGTGGTGCGCTTCGATCCGGAGGAGCAGGAGAGCACGGTGCCCTTTGACGCCGCCGACGGCGACGGGCTGAACTTCCTGGCGGGCAGGACCATGGACTTTATCCGCACCCAGGCCATGGACGGCACCCTGCTGGCCCACGAGGAGGGCGGCGTGCCCAACATCATCCTGCGCTGCGGGGCCCTGAACGCGGACACCCTGGGCCAGCTGATCTATTTCTTTGAATATGCCTGCGGCCTGTCGGGCTATCTGCTGGACGTGAACCCCTTCGACCAGCCGGGGGTGGAGGCGTATAAGAAGAACATGTTCGCCCTGCTGGGCAAGCCCGGCTATGAGGACATGGGCCAGGCCCTGCGGGAAAAGCTGGGCCGGTAAAAAACCGTATATTTTCCCATTGCCATTTCCGTCAAGTTATGGTATGGTATACATATATGCAAAAGGAGTGATCTCTTATGGTTAGATTGATTATGGGCGACAACGGCGCGGGCAAGACCAAGCAGCTCATCGAGCTGGTTCATGCCTCCGTGGCCGAGGAGGGCGGCTGTGTCGTCTGCATCGAGCCCGGCGCGGACATGACCTACGACATCAAGTCCTCTGTGCGCCTGGTCAACGCCGGTGAATACCACTTGGATTCTTTTGAGTGCCTGCGGGGCTTCATCAGCGGTCTGTATGCGGGCAATTACGATATTTCCCACGTCTATGTGGACAACCTGTGCAAGATCGTACATAGTGAGGACTTCGCCGCCGTGGAAAAGTTCCTGCACTGGCTGGACAAGTTCAGCGACGCCAACACCGTGAAGTTCACCGTGACCCTCACCGCCGACGCTTCCGTGGCCACCGAGGGCATGCGCAAGTATCTGTAACCGAATCAAGTAAAAAAATCCGCAGGGCACAGCCTTGCGGATTTTTTTATGGAGCGCAGAGAATCGAAGGTTCTATGCAATAGCCCCGGGACGCAATAGCATCCCGGGGCTTGCTGTTACCTTACGGAACCCTTGCGGAAAGGGGTCAGCTCAGGTGCTTTTTCTTGCCCAGCAGCAGGGCGGCGGCAGCCAGCAGGGAAACGGAGGCCGCAGCCAGCCACAGAGCGGTGTGAGCCTCGTCGCCGGTCTTGACGCCGGGATTCTCGGGCTCAGCGGGCTTGTAGTTGGGGTCGGTCTCGCCGCAGTTGGTGCACTTGCCGTCCTTGTAGTCGTGGCCGGTAGCCTTGACAACTTCACCCTTGGTGACGGTTTCGCCGCAGGTCTTGCAGACCTCATCGCCGGTATAGCCGTCCTGGGTGCAGGTAGCATCCTTGGCACCCACCAGCTGGGTATCGTGGCCGGTGGCGGGGATGACCTCACCCTTCTTCACAGTCTCGCCGCAGACGGTGCAGACCTCGTCGCCGGTGTAGCCGTCTTCCGTGCAGGTGGCGGCCTTAGCGCCAACCAGCTGGGTCTTGTGGCCCAGAGCGGGAATAACCTCGCCCTTCTTCACGGTCTCGCCGCAGACGGTGCAGACTACGTCGCCGGTGTAGCCATCTTCCGTGCAGGTGGCGGCCTTGGCGCCTACCAGCTGGGTCTTGTGGCCCAGAGCGGGGATAACCTCACCCTTCTTCACGACCTCCTGGCACACGGTGCACACCTCGTCGCCGGTATAGCCGTCTTCCGTGCAGGTGGCGGGCTTCGCACCCACCAGCTGGGTCTTGTGGCCCAGGGAGGGCAGGGTCTCGGTGCGGGTGTCGGTATAGTTCTTGCCTTCCAGGGTCACGGTGGCGGTATAGGTCCGGACGCCCTCGGTGGAGCAGCCGGGCTGGGTGGTGACCTCGCTGGTGATGCTGGCGGGCAGGACCTTCACATGGCCGGCATCCCGGGCGCAGGCGAAGGAGGCCTCGGCGGCGCCGCAGCCGGTCCAGGTCCACACAGGCTCGCCCCAGGCGTGGCCCAGGGAGGGCAGGGTCTCGGTGCGGGTGTCGGTGTAGTTCTTGCCCTGGAAGGTCACCGTGGCGGTATAGGTCCGGACGCCGGTGCTCTCGCAGGAAGCGGGGGTGGTGATCTCGCTGGTAACAGCGGCGGTGACCTCCTCCACATGGCTGGCGTCACGGCTGCAGGTGAAGGTAGCCTTGGCGGACTCGTAGCCGGTCCAGGTCCAGGCGGCCTCGCCATAGTCGTGGCCCAGCACGCCGATGGTCAGGGCCTCCAGGGTGGTCTCGTTCTTGCCTTCGGCGTCGCTGAACAGCTTGCCGCAGACGGAGCACACCCAGTGGGCCTTGACGCCGGTCTCCTCGCAGGTGGCGGGGACCTCCGCCACGGCGGTGAGGGTATGACCATCGGCGCAGGGATCGGTGGCGCCGTAGGTCATGGTCACGTTGTCGATGGCGAACATGGCGTCGGTATCGTCATAGCCCTGGTTGGCCTTCTTATAGAAGTGGAAGGCGAACTGGGCATTGTCCGTGCAGAAGGCGGCGGGAACGGCAACGTTGGCCGTGCCCATGAACCAATAACCGCTTACCGGCTCCAGATCGGCTGCGGTCCAGATGGTGGTCCAGGTCTGGCCGCCGTCGGTGGTGGCCTCCACGGTCACGGAGCAGTAGTTGCCGATGACGGACTTGAACAGCAGGTAGTCGAAGTTCAGCGTAGGCGTCTTGCCGGTGAGGTTCACCACCGGGGAGATGAGATACTCATCCTGCAGCTTATCGCTGCCGCCTGCCATAGGCAGCAGGGGCTTGCGGATGCCGCCCACGCTCCAGCCGCCGCCCCAGGGATCTTCATAGTAATCCATGTCGATGCGGGCCTGCTTGGTGGAATTGAGCTTGGTATTGGTGCCCTGGTACCAGGTATAGGGGCTGTCGCTGCGGGTGGACTGGAGGGTCCAGCCGTGGCCGGGGAAGGTCTCGGACTCGAAGTCGTTGTCGAACTGCACGTCGGAGGCCGTCTTGGTGAACACGGCGGCGATGGTGTGGTTGGCGGTGACATTCTCAAAGGTATAGCTGTCCACCGCGCCCACGCTCTGGCCGTCCACCAGCACGTCGGCGATGGCGTAGCCCTCCTGGGCGGCGATGGCGAAGGTCTGGGACGCGCCCTCCTTCACGGACACCGCACCGGCGGGGGTGATGGAGCCGCCCTCACCGGCGGTGGCGGTGATGGTGTACTTCTGGGCCACGGGGCCGTCCTCCACCGCCATCAGCTTCACGTTGTCGATGGCCAGCTGGCCGGTAGTGTCCTCATTGGGATGGACATAGCGGAAGGCAAACTGGACGCCGTCCACATTGTACTCGGCGGGCACGGGAACCTCTGCGCTGCCGGAAATGATGTAGTTGCTGGCCTGCTGGCCGGTATAGCTGTCTTGGAAATTCCAGATAGCGTTCCACGTCTTTCCGCCGTCGGTAGAAGCTTCCACCGTAGCGGTGAAGGTCTTGTTCTTGATGCCGTACTCGCCGTAGGCGAAGTCGAAGGTCAGAACGCCGTCAAGGGTACCGGACAGGTCCACCACCGGGGAGATCAGGTACTCATCCTGTGCACCCTTCCAGTCGTTGCTGATGTAAGCGTGCTTGGAATCATTGCCCTCGTTCTTCCAGTTGTAATAGGTATACTGCTTCCATGTGCTGCTGGTATCCTGCACCTTCACGGTCCAGCCGTGGAAGGGGAATCTGTCGCCGGCCACGTCCTCGAAGTCGTTCTGGAACATCACCACGGGGACGTCGGGGATCTTCTCGAAGGCGGCGGACACGGCATAGCTCTGGTCCATGACCAGGGTGTAGGCGCCGTCCGTCACGTCCACGGTGCGGCCGTTGACCTTCACGGAGGCCAGCTGATAGCCGGGGTCCGGGGTGAAGGTGACCTTGACGCTTGCGCCGGGGGCGTAGCTGGTCTGACCGGCGGGGGCCACGGTGCCACCCTCATTGGCGGTGGTGGTCAGGGTGACGGTGTCGCCGGACTGCTGGGCCTTCTGGAAGGTGGCGGAGATGGTGTGGTCCACGCCCACCCGCTGGAAGGTATAGTAGCTGATGGGGCCGAGATCGGCGCCGTCCACGTTGACGTTGACGATCTCATAGCCCTGGGCGGGAGCGATGTCGAAGGTCTTGCTGGTACCCTTCTTCACCAGGGTCTGACCGGCGGGGGTGATGGTGCCGCCCTCGCCGGCGGTGGCGGTGACGGACACATAGTTGTCCCGCTCCTCGGCGTACAGCTGGACGTTGTCCATAGACAGGGTGGAGCCGCCCTTACCGGTGTAGACAAAGGCGAAGCGCAGGTCCTTGCTGTTTTGCAGGCTCTCGGGGATGGTCACCTTGGCCTGGGTCTTGGTCCAGGCGGTGAACAGGCCGGAATCCCGCTGCAGGTTCCAGATCTCCTGCCAGTTCTCGCCGCCGTCGCCGGAGGCCATGACCTGCAGGTTGCAGTGCTTATACTCCACGGTGTACCAATAGGTGGTGTAGAAATCGAAGACCATGTGGACCTCGGTATCCACGCCGCTGATATCGGTGGTGCGGGAGATCAGCCACTCGTCCTGCTGGTTGTCGTCGTCATGATCCACGGCGGCCATGTAGTCCTCGTCGCGGTACCAGGTGTTCAGAGAGCCGCCCTTGCTCTGGACGCTCCAGTCGTCGGGGAGCCACTTCTCGTTGAAGTTCTCGGTCCAGAGGATGTTGGTGGGGGTGATGGTGCCGTGATCGTCGGGGTTGCCGGGAGCGCGGACGGTATACACCTTGGAGTTGCCGGCGTAGTCGTGGACGATCATGCCGAAGGTCTCGCCGAAGCCGGTGATGTCATACTCCTTGATGTGGCTGGTGACGCCGGGCTTGTCCTCGCCGAAGCCCTGCATACCATAGAGCATCTCGCTGTTCTTGATGTTGTAGAACACCACGGCCGCCACATACTGGTTATCGGACACGTCCAGGCTCAGATAGTACCGGCCCTCGGACTCGGTGACCTTCAGGTTGTCGGCATGGGGCTCCTCGGTGTCGATGGTGATGGGGAAGGACCAGGAGTGCTTCTGGTTGGTCCCCACGCCGTCGCCATAGGGCAGGGTGGCCTCGATGGTCACGGTGGCCTTGGTGTTGTTGGGCAGCTTGGCGTTGTGGGAATCGGTGCCGTACCAGGGCTCGATGCCGTCATATTCGGCGTCCACACCGGCGGGCACAATGCGGTAATAGTCGTAGCTGTAGATGGACTTGCCCACATACTCGCAGTCCTTGCTGTAGTACACCTGGCCGTTGGCGCCGGTGATGGTATACCTCAGGCTCTTGGTGTTGCGCAGCAGGCCGGTGTAGATACCGGTGAGGCTGTCCATGAAGTCATCGTTGTTGGGGGAAATGGCGTTGCGGTCCGCCAGATACGGAACGGTGGTGTAGTTGTTGTCGCCCAGATAGGTGTCCACCGTGTTCTCGCTGGAGGAGGAAAAGGCGGTGTTCATGTACGCCTGGGCCTGGCTGGCGGAGCCGTCCAGCGTCTCCCAGTAATCGGTGGAGTCCATGATGGGAGCCTTGGTCCAGTCGCCGTAGAAGGCCAGGAACGGAAGGCCCAGGTCAATGGGATCGGTCAGGGCGCTGCCGTCGGCGGCCACCTGGGTCAGGGTCACGAAGCCCTCCACATAGCTGCCGTTGGGGAACTGGGCCAGCATCTTCCGGCCCTCGCCGGTAACGGTAACGGTGACGGTGACGTCGGCGGTCTTGCCGGGAGCCACGGCCACCCGATTATTCTCGCAGTTGGAGGTGAAGGTGTGGGGCAGCAGCCGGGAGCTTCCGCTGATGGTGGAGAACTCCTGCCCACTGCCGTTGACATAGGCCTCGGTGGTATCAGTCAGCACCAGGGGGGTCACGTCGTAATACAGGGTGTCGCTGCCGGTGTTGTGGACGGTGAAGTTCATGGTGTACACGCCCTTCATGGCGGGATCGTCCTTCAGCTCCAGCTTGGGACGCTCCATGCCCTCCACGGACAGATAACCCCGGGTATTCACGGCGTCGTTGATGCTCATCAGGCCAGCGCCCTGCTTCCGGGGGGAATAGGGCACGCCGTTGTCGTCATAGATCACATGGGCGGTGCTCATGAGCAGGGTGTCGGTCATGTGCTTGCGCTGGGCGCCGGTCATGCTGTTGTCCCGGGCCTTTAGGGCCTGCTGGACGATGGCCATGCCGCCGGCTGCGTGGGGGGAGGCCATGGAGGTGCCGTCCATGCTCTCATAACCGCCGGGCACGGCGGCATAGATGCCCGCGCCGGGGGCGGTGATCTCCGGCTTCAGGGTCAGCTCGGGGGTAGCGCCCCAGCTGGAGAAGTCGGCCATGCCATAGGTGGGGGATTCCACCAGGGCGTCGGCGGAGGCCACGGACAGAGTCTTGGTCTCCTGCTGCTTCATGTATTCACCGGCGGCCTGGGAGATGAAGGCGCAGGGGATCTTCCAGTCGGTGATGGACATATACAGCATGCCGGGGACGTTGTTGTACACCAGCATGCCAATGGCACCGGCGTTGGCGGCGTTGCGCTCCTTCTGCTCATAGTACATGCCGCCGCCCCGCTGCACCAGGGCGATCTTGCCGGTCAGGTCCAGGCCCGCATAGTCCTCCTCCGCGCCGTAGTTGGGCACCACCACATACTCGATGGAGCCCCGGGCGGACAGGCTGCGGAAGGGCTTGGCGTTCTCGTCCTCGCTGATGGTGGCGCTGTCCTGATAGGCCAGGTCCTTGCCGCCCACGGTGACATAGGGGCCCTTGACCATGCCGTTGGACACGGCGGCCACGGACAGGGACTCGCCATAGGTGGAGGGCTCGCTGACCAGGCCGTAATCGGGGTTGGAGGCCAGGGCCTTGCCGCCGAAGGCATCACCATAGGCGGCGTTATAGGCGTTGCCCGCGGCCACAGCCAGGGACACGCCGCTCTCGCCGGTGCGCTCGAACACGTCCAGCAGGCTCTTGGTGAAGGCGTCCTCGCTGTCATAGTCGATGTAGCCGCAGTCGGAGCCAAGGCTCAGGTTGGCCACGTCCACGCCCAGCAGGATGCAGTCCTCCAGAGCGGCCAGAATGTCCGCATAGGACGCGCCGCCGGTGGACTTGAACACGTTCATGTTGATGATCTGGGCCTGGGGAGCCACGCCCATGGCGGCCTCGTTGACGCCGGTGTTGCCGGCGGCGGTGGAGGCAACGTGGGTGCCGTGGCTGCCCTTATCGCCGGGCATGCCGTCCTTGTCCCTGTCGCCGTAGTCAAACTGGAAGGGGATCTTGGCGCTGTAATACAGGTCGGACACGCTGATGCCCTTGACGATGCTCTCCACCTGGAAATCATAAGTCTCCAGCATGGACTGGAGCTTCTCCCGGGTCAGGGAGGGGCTCTTGGGGGCGGTCTTGAAGATCTCGTGGCCCATGTCCACGCCGGTATCCAGAATGGCCACCAGCATCCCCTCGCCGGTGAAGCCCGTGGTATTATAGATACCGCCGCCGATCATCCGGTTGCTGTTGGCGGTGTCGGGCAGCAGCTCAAACGTGGGGGAAATGAAGGCGGACTGCACGCAGTCCAGCTTCCGGATGGCCTTGTACTGGCCATAGGTCACTGTGGCGGAAAAGCCGTTGAGCAGGGTGGTATACTGCCGCTGGGGCTCCACCTGCCCGTCAATGGCCCGGTTGATCTGAGCCAGGGCGCTCTTCTGCGTGCGCAGCAGGGCGTTGACCTGGGCCCGGGAATCCGGGTCGGCCACGGAGTCGTTGACCACCACGATGATCTCGACTTCGTCGCTGTCGTCGAGCTTCGCGGTGCTCTCCATCTGAATTTTTTCGCCGTTTTTCTGGCCGCTGCGCAGGACCTGGCGGGTGATATCGTTGGCGATACCGCTGACCGTGGTTTCCTGCAGGGAGGCGTTGACCTCCTGCTCAGCTGCCTGGGCGAATGCCGTCACCGGCAGGGCGGTCAGGATCATCAGAACCGCCAGAGCCAGTGCGCAGCACCGTTTGATAGCTGTCATCTCGTTCCTCCTATAAAATATATTGTCCGCCGCTGCATAAAAGCTCAGCGCGACTTACATATTATACCAGCTTTTGGGCTTTAATGCAATGACGTATCGGCATAAAATGCCAAAATATTTTCCAAATTTTCCGGCATTCTCCGGTCAAAAAAACGGCCCCGGGCCAGACACCCGGGGATGGAGCTTTCCGGCGCGCTGCAAGGCTACGCATTTGCGGACCGTCCGCGGCTCCGTCCGACGGATCGCGCGGGAAATGCCCGCAATTTCGAAAAATCCCTTGCGCAGCATAAAAATACGGCGCCTGCGAAAAATCCCGCCGGGAGTCCGAAAAAATCGGGCTCCCGGCGGGGTTTTATGTTGACAAAGGGGCCGCGCCTGTGGTACAATAAGACGCTATATTGAGAAAATGGGGCCTGATGCCCCATTTCAAATCTGCTGTTATGATACCAGCTTTCCCCCGAAATTACAAGTGGGCCCGGGCGAAAACAAACAACCGGGCCGAGCGTGTCAAAATCCCGGGAGAGCGGTTCCCAAGGAAAAGCACGGAGAAAATGCGAAAAGAAAGGCGTGAGTATTGAAGATGGCCAAGGACAAGTATTATGGCAAGACCCTGCGCAAGAACTTTGCCAGACACGAAGAGGTCATGGCGATGCCCAACCTGCTGGAGATCCAGAAGAAATCCTATCAGTGGTTCCTGGACACCGGCCTGCGGGAGGTTTTTGCCGACGTGGCCTCCATCGGCGACTATGCCGGCAACCTGGAGCTGAGCTTCATCGACTACAGCATGGACGAGAAGCCCAAGTACGACGTGGAGGAGTGCAAGGCCCGGGACGCCACCTATGCCGCCCCCATGAAGGTCAGCGTGCGCCTGCACAATAAGGAGACGGGCGAAATCAAGGAGCAGGAGATCTTCATGGGCGATTTCCCCCTGATGACCCACTCCGGCACCTTCGTCATCAACGGCGCCGAGCGCGTGGTGGTCAGCCAGATCGTCCGCTCCCCCGGCATCTACTACGGCAAGGAGATCGACCTGAAAACCGACCTGCCTCTGCTGACCTCCACGGTGATCCCCTACCGGGGCGCGTGGCTGGAGTATGAGACCGACAGCAGCGAGGTGTTCTGGGTCCGCATCGACAAGAACCGCAAGCTCCCCATCACCTGCCTGATCCGGGCCCTGGGCCTGAAGACCGACGGCGAGATTCTGGACCGCTTCGGCGACGATCCCCGCATCGTGACCACCATGGAAAAGGACACCTGCAAGTCCTATGAGGAGGCCATGCTGGAGATCTATCGCAAGCAGCGCCCCGGCGAGCCCCCCACGCTGGACTCCGCCGAGAACCTGATGCAGGGCCTGTTCTTCGACCCCCGGCGGTATGACCTGAGCACCGTGGGCCGGTATAAGTTCAACAAGAAGCTGACCCTGTGGGCCCAGGCCAAGGGTCAGAAGCTGGCCGAGCCCGTGGCCGACCCCGCCACCGGCGAGCTGTTGCTGGAGGAGGGCCACGTCCTCTCCGGCGGCGACTGCCGCACCCTGGACGCCATCGGCGTGGGTATGGTGAAGGTCCGGCTGGAAAACGGCGAGGTCATCCGCATTTTCACCAACCGCATGTGCGACATGAGCCGCTATGTGGACTTTGACCCCAAGACGGCGTGCGGCATCAAGGAGCGGGTGCGCTTTGACGTGCTGCAGGAGCTGCTGAGTCAGTATCAGGGCGAGGAGCTTATCGAGCAGTGCCGCCTGCAGGCGGACCGCCTGGTGCCCAAGCACATCATCGTGGACGACATCCTCACCTCCATCAACTATATGAACGTCCTGGCCCACGGCCTGGTGCAGAAGGACGACATTGACCATCTGGGCAACCGCCGCCTGCGCTGCGTGGGCGAGCTGCTGCAAAACCAGTTCCGCATCGGCTTTAGCCGCATGGAGCGGGTCATCCGGGAGCGGATGACCATCCAGGACCTGGACATCGTCACCCCCCAGAGCCTCATCAACATCCGGCCCGTCACCGCCGCCATCAAGGAGTTCTTCGGCTCCAGCCCCCTGAGCCAGTTCATGGACCAGACCAACCCCCTGGCCGAGCTGACCCACAAGCGGCGTCTGTCCGCCCAGGGCCCCGGCGGTCTGAGCCGGGAGCGGGCCAACATGGAGGTCCGCGACGTGCACTACAGCCACTATGGCCGTATGTGCCCCATCGAGACGCCTGAAGGCCCCAACATCGGCCTGATCTCCTATCTGGCCACCTATGCCCGGGTCAATGAATACGGCTTCATCGAGGCCCCCTTCCGCCGGGTGGACCGGCCCTCCGGCCGCGTCACCGACGAGATCACCTATATGACCGCCGACGTGGAGGATCAGTATGTGGTGTGTCAGGCGGCGGAGCCTGTGGACGAGAACGGCTGCCTCATCGGCCCCCGTATCACCTGCCGCCACCAGGACGAGACCATCCAGGTGGAGCCGGAATACGTGGACTACATGGACATCTCCCCCCGTATGATGGTGTCCATCGCCACGGCCATGATTCCCTTCCTGCCCAACGACGACGCCAACCGCGCCCTGATGGGCGCCAACATGCAGCG
>OHAT01001257.1_pt1 | contig 22748 bp, 19 predicted proteins | sample 1577141 | NCBI WGS metagenome assembly OHAT01 (sample SAMEA3541578, study PRJEB24748) | human gut metagenome | biome: human gut; feature: human-associated habitat; material: faeces | place: China | collected 2012 | reverse complement strand
GGCCCGCTTAGTATCGCGCTTAGATTCGCAAGGTTGCGGCAGCCAGCGGCCTACTTTGCGTCGTAGGCCTCGGTGTCCCACCAGTCGAGCTGGGCGATGTTGTCGCGGATGTGCTGGCAGCTCTTGTGGAAGCCCTCGAGCTCGTACTCGGACAGGTCGAGCGTGTAGACCTCCTCGACGCCCTCGGCACCGATCACGCACGGCAGGGAGGTAAAGATACCCTCCTCGCCATACTGGCCGGTCATGAGCGTGGAAGCGGAAAGCACGGCGTGCTCGTTGTGCAGCACGGCGGCGCAGACGCGCGCGGCGGAGTTGGCGACGGCGTATTCGGTGCACTGCTTGCCCTGGTAGGTCACATAGCCGCCCTTACGCGCGAGCTCCTCGACCTCCATGTGGTCAAAGGCGTACTTGTCGGGGTTCTCGGCCTGAAGCTCGTTGAGGTTTTTGCCGGCGATGGTTGCGGCCTTAAAGGCGGCAAGCTGGCTAAAGCCGTGCTCGCCGATCATGTAGGTGTCGATGGACTTGGGGCTCACGCCGACCTTCTTGGAGATCTCGGTGCGCAGGCGGGCGGAGTCCAGGCCGCAGCCCGAGCCGATGATCTTCTTGGGATCGTAGCCGGTCAGGTGCCACAGCTCGGTGCACACGACGTCGCAGGGGTTGGAGATGCTCACGAAGATGCCGTCAAAGCCGGCGTCGACGATGCGCTTGGCAAAGGTGCGCGCGGCGTCGGTGGTAAAGAACAGCTCGCCGTCGCGGTCGCCGGCGGCCAGTGCGACCTTGCCAGCGGCGTTGACGATGACGTCGCAGCAGGCCAGCTCCTCGTAATGGTCGTAGCAGTTGACGATCTCAGTGTTGTACGGGACAAACGAAAGGGAGTCGCGCAGGTCCTGGACCTCGGACGTCACCTTGGCCTCGTTGATATCGCACAGGTACAGCTCGTCGGCAATGCCCTGCATAAGCAGGCTGTTGGCGACATGTGCTCCCACGTGGCCCTGGCCGACCACACCGATCTTACGCGTCTGGTACATATACGTATCCTTTCGGCCGAGTTTTTCGCGTCGGACTATTGTAGCGTCCTGCTGCCACTTTGCTAGACTAAAGCGCCGTAGATTTTTGGGACATGCCTTAATCTCTACTTTTGGAGTGATTTGGGCCGCTGACGGCATCGCTGGGCGATGTGCTCGCGCGGATGGTGCCGCTCGTTGTACCATAGCTGCAACTGACTCGTAAGGAGCATCCATGCCCATTCGCATCCCCGACGCCCTCCCTGCCGCCGCGCAGCTCGAGAGCGAGAACATCTTTGTCATGACCGAGTACCGCGCGCTGCACCAGGACATCCGTCCGCTGCGCGTGCTCATCCTCAACCTCATGCCCACCAAGATCGCCACCGAGACGCAGATCATGCGCAAGCTCTCCAACACGCCGCTGCAGGTGGAGGTGGACCTGCTGCGCACCAAAACGCACGAGGCCACCCACGTGAGCGCCGGCCACCTGGAGACGTTTTACCGCACGTTCGACGACATCCGCGACATCCACTACGACGGCCTGATCATCACGGGCGCGCCGGTGGAGCAGATGCCGTTCGAGGAGGTCGACTACTGGCCCGAGCTCTGCCAGATCATGGATTGGTCCACCACACACGTGCACTCTACGCTGCACATTTGTTGGGGCGCGCAGGCGGGGCTCTACCATCATTACGGTATCCAGAAGTACGACCTGCCGGCAAAGGCGAGCGGCGTGTTCGAGCATTATCTAGTGAAGCCGCAAAGCCCGCTGGTCCGCGGCTTCGACGACCGTTTCTATGCCGTGCATTCACGCAACACCGATGTGCGCCGCGAGGACGTGGAGGCCGAGCCGCAGCTTGAGGTCGTGGCCGTGTCCGACGAGGTGGGCCTGTACATCGCCAAGTCGACCGACAGCCGTCGCTTCTTTGTCTTTGGCCACCCCGAGTACGATACCGACACGTTGCGCCTGGAGTACGAGCGCGACGTGAAGCGCGGTCTCAACCCCCAGGTGCCGGCGCATTACTTCCCGAACGACGACCCCACCGCCGAGCCGCGCAACGTCTGGCGCAGCCAGGCTCAGCTGCTCTACACCAACTGGCTCAACTACTACGTCTACCAGACCACGCCCTACGACCTGGCCCGCGCCGGCGAGGAGCACTAGACTGCGATGGTGCTGCTGTAGCCGTGGCAGATGTGGCGGCGATTAGGCGCTGATGATGTGGGGTAGCGGCAGGTCGTGGGCATCGGTGGGGATGTGGTCGACGCGCTGTTCGTCAAAGGCGATGCCGACGATTTGACATACGGGCGAGAGCATGGGCAGGTAGCGGTCATAGCAGCCGCCGCCGTAGCCTAGGCGCGTGCCGGTGCGGTCGAATGCTACGAGCGGCACGACGATCATGTCGAGAGCTTCGGCAGGCACGATAGGGAAGCGGCTGCTGTCGATGTCCGTGGCCGCAAAGGCCCGCGTGGGGTGGGCGATAAACGGAGCCGCGTCCGCGTCGCCGGCAGCAACTGCCCGCATACACATGCGCTGGCCACAAGCTGCGGCGTCTGTTGCCGAGAGCATGCACGGATAGGCCACGCGCCAGCCACGTTTGGCGGCAGCTGCGGCAAACGCGGCTGAGTCGACTTCGGAACCCATCGCGGCATAGACGGCAACGGTGTGCGGCGCCGCGGCATCCAAGCGGCCCAGCAGCTCAACCAGCCGCGCACAGATATCAGCAGACTTCGCCGCCCGCAAGTCCAAATCAAGAGCATCGCGCCGAGCAATCACCGCCCGCCGCAACTCAGTCTTGTCCATCCCGGCTTCCTCTCCCAAACCTACCAAAAAGGGACAGGTTTATTTTGGCAGGTTTTATCTGGACAAATGTCGAAACCACCACAAAGGTGCCTGTCCCCTTTGTGGTGGTTTTGGCCCATGCGTTAACGCTATAACGCCGCGGCGATTGCTTCGGTCACAAACTTATTGAGTGACTCGCCCTTCTTTGCCGCCGCCAGTGCTGCCTGCTTGTGAAGCTCGGAGCCTGTTCTCACATTGAACGAGCCCTTAAAAGCCCGCTCTGGTTCCTTGCCCTTTTCGGCACAAAACTCAAGGTAATCGTCGACGGCGTCGTGGAAGCATTGCTCCACTTCTTCAGCCGTGGAGCCTTCAAATATGATTGCGTCCCTAATGCCGGCGACCATACCTGTTAGTACATGCTGCTCGGCATCGAACTCGACTGGGGCGAAATAGCCCTTGTATGCCAAAACGTTACTCATGACTGCCTCCGACATCCTGCAGAAATCGAACGATGTTTCGAATTGTCCCCGCTGTCAATTCGTCAGATGGATGAGGCGCGTGCATCACGAACATCCTGCCATCTGAGGGCCTGTAGAAGCGAATGCGCGATCCGGATGTCTTGCCTTTGCTGTCCATTTCAAAGCCATATGAGGCCATGACTTTTAAAAAATCGGCATACCGATACGTCGAAGGGCAGCTAAACAGTTGGGCGATGAGTTTATCGGCTCGAGTCATCCCGCCTCACATTCTGCAACTATATTCTAGTTGCAATTTAGATCCGATGCAATCACCCATACTATAGAACATGTGTACGTATAGAACAAGTGTTCGAACCACTACAAAGGGGCCTGTCCCCTTTGTAGTGGTTTTGCTTGCTGTGGTTAGCCCATCAGGTCGACTACGTTGAAGTTGGCGTTGCTCTTGGCGATGACGTCGCGGCCGCCAAAGACGCAGGTGGGCGACTCGGCTGCGATGCGCGTTACGTCGGTGCCGAGCGAGCGCAGCTCACCGGGCGTGGCGGCGAGCATCTGGGCGCGACGCTCCTCGCGTGCATGCGGATCGAGCCTGGCCAGGTAGGTCGTGTTGCGGCGCTTGGTGAGCGCGTACGGCTTCATCGGCGCGTCCATGCCGCTCACGCAGCTCACGATAAAGCCCTCAAAGGCGGCCTCGTCGGGCTCAAAGCGGCCAAGCCATGCGCCTGCACGCTCCACGCGCTCAATCGAAGGGTCGATTGCCGGGTCGCGGTAGGTGTAGAACGCCGTCTGGCGTTCGCCGGCCGCGCGGAATCCACAGCCGTACGCGCCGCCCTTCACACGGATCTCGTTCCACAGATAGTCGTAGGAGAGTGCGTTGGCAGCCACGGCCCAAGCGCCTGTCACGTCAATGCCCAGGCGACGCGGATCACACGCACGCGCGGCAAAGCAGATGTCGCTGGGGATCACGAAAGCCTCGTGGCGGTCGCGCGGCGCCGGCACCGCGAGCGCCACGAGGCCGGCACCATCGCCCGCACCCAGCCCCAGGTCGCCCGCGGCATCCCAGTACGCGTCAAAGTCATCGTCGCTGCCGGTAAAGCTCGCTAGGCAGCCATCGGCCACAAAGATGCGGCCCGCCAGCTCGGCAAGCTTGGCACGCAGGCCGTCCAGGCGCTCGTCAAAGTGCTCGAGCAGATCGCGCAGGAACAGGTAGAAGTCCACGCCCGAAAGCTGCTCGCGCACCACGGCCGAAGGCGAGCTGTAGCTCATCGCGCGGCCCAGTGCCGCCGAGTGACCGTTGTTGATAAAGCCCTGCTCAAGCCCAATGCGAATCTGCGTGAGCACGTCGCGCACGCGGTCGGCGTCGGCATCGAGCAAAAGCGTGCTCGACCACACCTCGCGCGGCAGGCTCGCCAGCGCGTCGATCTTCTCGGACAGGGCGCCGGCGCTCACCAGCAGGTAGGGGCGCACGCCGTCCACGTCGGGCTGTGTCATGACCTCGGTCGTAAAGCTCAAAAAGCCCAGCTTGCCGGCGAACAGATTGTCGAGTTCCTCGGCCGAGTGCTCGCTCGTGGGCAGCTGTTTGAGCAGGCGGCAGAGCAGCGTCACATAGGGCAGGTCCTCAAATGCGACGCAGCTCAGGTCGAAATACTGCATGGCGTAGGCCAGGCGGTTGGTGGGGATACCGTGGCGCAGGCAGGGGATGGGCGCGGTCGTGCCTACGACCAGCGGCGGCTCGGGGCGCGCCTCGCCAATGTCGGACACGCGCAGGCGCGGCAGCGTGGCCTTGTCCTCGGGCGTGTCCTCTGCCTCCTGCGCGGCACGCAGTGCAGCCGTGCGCTCGACCACGTCGGCCAGCTCGGCATCGGTCATGGCGTCGCGCTTGGCTGCCAGCTCAGCGGCCTCGGCACCCTCTGCGCCCTCGGCGGCGTCCGCCGGCACCAGCTCGACGAGCGCCATGTGGTCGTTCTGCAGCACCAGCTCGCGCAGCAGGTCCTCAAAATAGCTGCCGTCCAGCTCGCTACGCAGCTCCTCGTACACCGGGCCGTACTTGAGCGCCAGCGTCGCGGCGTCGTCATCGTAGAGCCAGGTGCTCAGCGCGTCGCACGCAATGGCCACGCCGTCGGCAATGCCGTAGTCGCGCTGGCGCAGGTCGTACTCGTTGCTGCTGATGATGGCTTCCAGGCGCTCGCACGGAACGCCGTGTTCGCACAGGTCACGGCAGGCGTCCTGGAACACGCGGCGCAGCTCGCGCGCCACGCCGGGCTGCGCGTTTTGCAGCATGATGAGCTCGTAGGGCTGCAGGCTCTCGGCCGCGGTGTAGCTCACCACGTTGCCGCCCAGGTCGGCGGCCAGAATGGCCTTCTTAACCGGCGCTTCGTTGGAGCCCAGCAGCGCCTCGAACAGGATGTCCGCCGCAATCGTGCGCTTGCGGTCGAGCGCGGACCCCAGCACAAGGCCCAGGCCCACCAAGGCATTCTCGGGCGTGGTGGCCATCTCGACGCGCTTGTACTCGCAGGTCACGGGCGCCTGCACGTCCAGCGGATTGGGCGCCAGCGCGGACGGGTCCTCGCCGGCGGTGACGGCGGCGTCCATGCGGCGGCTCGCGGCACTCGGCTGCGACAGATAGCGTTCGTCCAAAAAGGCCAGCGCGCGGTCCACGTCCAGGTCGCCATAGAGCGTGATGTAGGAGTTGGAGGGGTTGTAGTGGCGCGCGTGCGTATCCAGGAACTGCTCGTAGGTGAGCGCAGGGATCGCGCGCGGGTCGCCGCCGCTCTCGTGCGCATAGGCGGTGTCGGGATAGAGCGCGGCGTTGACGGCGTCGTCCAGCACGCTCATGGGATCGGACAGCGCGCCCTTCATCTCGTTGAACACCACGCCGTTATAGCGCAGCGTGCCCTCGCGCAGGCTCGCGGAGCTGTCGCTGACCTCGCCCCCGGCGCCCTCCGGCAGGTCCAGCTCGTAGTGCCAGCCTTCCTGCTCAAAAATGGTGGGCTTGGTGTAGATCGCCGGGTTGAACACCGCGTCCAAGTACACGTCCATCAGGTTGTACAGATCCTGCTCGTTGGTGGTGGCAACGGGGTAGATGGTCTTGTCGGGGTAGGTCATGGCGTTGAGGAACGTCTGCATGGAGCTCTTGATCAGGTCGACAAACGGCTCCTTGACGGGAAACTTGGCCGATCCGCACAGCACCGAGTGCTCAAGAATGTGGAACACGCCGGTGGAATCGGCCGGCGGCGTCTTAAAGCCAATGGCAAAGGCCTTGTTTTCGTCGTCGCACGCTAGGTACAGCAGGCGAGCGCCCGAGGCAGCGTGACGCAGCACGTAGGCGTCCGAGTCGAGCTCGGGCACGGTCTCGCAGCGCTCGACGGCAAAGCCGTGGCAGGTGGTGCCGGGCACCAGCAGCGCGGCGGCAGCGGCGCGCGGGTCGGTTGAGGTAGTGGACATATGCAGTCTCCTTTGACGCCCCAACGGGGGCGAATCGAGTCGAATCCCCGAGAGTATACCCATATGGGGCGGCGGCTCTGCGACGAACTGGAGACGATGCCAGCGGATTGGACAAAGGCCCCGCGCGTTCACCGCACGGGCGTGGATTTTCGGACGAAATAATCCGTCGCAGGCCCAAATGCCGTCCAATTATCCACTCCCGCACACCTTTCGTCTCCAACCGTGAGATAAGAGATAGACGAGAGACGTATACGAAAGATGGCTGTACAGCAAAGAGCCAAACAATTAATAGTGCTGTTTGGTTGGTGATTGTTTTTTTCAGTAAAAACACTTACGAATAAAGCAAGTTGCAAACAGCTGCCCCCTTATTTCGTGCTCATTTTTAAGGCGAGAAATTGCCGTCATATGATCGGACGAGTTTCAACGATTGCGATTTAGTATTTGGCGTGGATGCATTTGGCGCGGATGCGGTCGATTCCGATGAAACGCTAGTTGACCACGCGGTAGATTTCGCTTTCTCCCAGATGCCCCGGCTATGCGCAATAAGCCGGATAACGAAGCGATTGCCAGTGCGTCTATCCATAGGGAATTCCGGGAAAGCTTCTGCGGACAGTCAAAAGATTTGTCGGTCCCAAGCGGATTAAAGGTATTTGCATAAGACGTCATTTAACTAGAGTCGATGCATATTGAATCGTTCAATGAACTTGCACGCTGTGTCCAAAAACGCCGATTGTTGTTTTAAGGGGCTTGATGAAAGACCAGAACCAAAATAATACTTGCATAGTTAGTTATATAAAGTATTATAACGTTATGGGATGAACGAAGGGTTCATCTAAGTGAGTTAGGAGTAAGGGATGTTCAATTTCGATGAGCCTCGTTACGAGAAGGTTGTGAGCGATGCCCTCGCTCTCCGTCCTCAGATTGAGGCTGCCGTGGACGAGGTCTGCGAGCAGGGTTATTCCAACATCTTCTTCATCGGCTGCGGCGGCACCTGGGCCCACACGCTCCCGATGAAGTATTGGGTCGAGACCACCACGGCCGACGTCGACGTCCACTGCGAGATCGCCGCTGAGTTCCTCGCGTGCCCGCCCAAGGCCTTCAACAAGGACTCGGTCTGCGTCTTCTCCACCCGTACCGGCACCACCCCCGAGATCATCGAGGCCGCCAAGTTCTGCCAGGAGCAGGGCGCCCGCACGCTGATGTATGTCTCCAACGACAACACCCCGGCCACCGAGTACGCCGACTACAAGTTCTTCAGCTTCGCCGAGGACGACGTCCTGTGCGAGGCCATCTACACCTACCAGATCACGCTGGTCGCCCGCTTCCTCAAGAACGCCGGCGCCTTCCCCAAGTACGACACCTTCATGGAGGAGTTCGGCAACATCGCCCCGTACCTCATCAAGGCCAAGGACGCCCAGGACGAGCGCTGCGCCGCCATGGCCGAGGACTTCAAGGACACCGACTACCACATGGTGATCGGCTCCGGCATGCTCTGGGGCGAGGCCTACGACTACGCCATGTGCATCCTCGAGGAGATGCAGTGGATCAAGACCAAGTCCATCCACGCCGCCGAGTTCTTCCACGGCACCATCGAGCTGTGCGAGGAGGGCACGAGCCTCATCATGCTCTACGGCGAGGACGACACCCGTAAGCTCATGGACCGCGTGGACAACTTCACTCACATGCTCGCCGACGAGAAGGGCGTCCATGTCCGCGTGAACAAGTTCGACACCGCCGAGGTCGAGCTGCCGTTCAGCGACCCCGAGTTCCGCAAGATCGTCTCCCCGATGGTCACCTACACCATCACCGAGCGCCTGAGCTGCCATCTCGAGCACGTCCGCAACCACCCGCTCACCACACGTCGCTACTACCACCAGATGAACTACTAAAGCAGCTTTCAGCGGTCGTTATTTTGCTCGGAAATAATTCGTTATGTTGCGTTCGTAAAACAATGCAAACAAATGTCGCAGTCTCGTTCTAGGGAGCCATGCCGTAGCTGGCCGCTTGAGGTCGTATTTGCTTGGACTCGACCATGCGGCTCGTTGGCATTTCACGGTAGCGACTTCAAGGCGAAATGGGGCATTTTTGCCAAATGCCCCTCTTGTTTGCGCCACAAGTGGCATTCGACACCTTCATATGGAGTGTTTGATATTGTAGACGGTTCAAAAATAAGATTGAACCGTCTATTTCTTTCAAAATAATACGTAATAGGTTATCTTATAACGTATAGAAGTTTCATAGAATGTTATACGGAGAACGTTATGATTAACCCGACTAGTGCTGTGCCGCTATATGTACAAGTAGCTGATGATTTGCGCCGTCGTATTGAGATGGGCGAGTTTTCCGAAAGTGGCGTGTTGCCTAGCGAAAATGGTTTTTGCGAAGAATACGAGGTTAGCCGTGCGACGATACGGAAGGCAATTCAAACTCTTGTGGATGACGACGTGCTTGATACGCGTCATGGCAAGGGCACATTTATCCGGCAGCCTAAAATCGTCTCGAGCTTGAGCACGTTTAAGGGTTTCACTTATTTTTGCCATGAAAATAATATCGAAACCTCGTCTCGTGTTCTCGCTCTTCAGGAGGTCGAGCCGCCCGTTGCCGTCCGTCGTCATTTGCGAATGGAAGAGAATGAATCTGCGGTTTACCTCAAACGCGTGAGGTCAATTAACCACATAAATGCAATGATTGAACATATTTATCTTCCAGTAAAGAACTTCGGGTTTTTACTGGGTGTCGATATGGAGAACGCATCACTTTATGAAACGATTGAGAGAGAGACGGGGCTGCGACTAGAGGATAATTGTTTCCCGTCTATTGTGCTTGAAGCAGGGCTTGCTACGGATGAGGAGAAGCGCATCCTTAATATCGCAGGAGAAGCTGCGATGTTTATATTGAGTGAGACCGTTTATATGAGCACTGGTAAGCCAGTGCACTTTACTAAGCAGGTGATGTTGGGTGATTATTTCAAATACTTCTTTTCGATTAAGGCTAATCAACTCGGCATCAATTGGCGGGGACTTGAAGCCGTTGAGTGTAGAAAGCAATAGGTTGAATAATGGTTAAAGTGGAGAGCGCTGTTCCATTGTATAAGCAGATCGTTCACGATCTTGTGAGTCGAATAGAAAGTGGCGTATATAGCGAAGGGGATAAGCTTCCTACTGAGACGGAGCTTATGGAGGAATATGGCGTTAGTCGTATTACTGTTCGATCGGCAATCAAGGAACTAGAGGATGCCGATATCGTTGAGCGCACGCGAGGGAAAGGGACTTTTGTTACCACGACACGCAATGCCTATGCAGCCGATGACCAGGAAAGCTTCACCCATTCCTGCATTCAAGAAAATAAAAAGCCTTCTACCGTAGTGCTCGAAGTAGCTTGGATTTATCCTACGCTGCGCGACGTGCGTTTTCTTCAGGTCCAGGAGGACGAGAATATTCTTCAGACTAGACGTTTGCGCTTAGTCGATGGCGTGCCAACGATGTTGGAAACCAATAGCTACACTCCTTCTCTTGCCTTTTTGGAACATGAAGATTTATCGGGTTCTCTACTTGAGGTGCTGGGAAGACGCCATATCGAACTTGGCAATAACGAGCGAACGTTGCAGGTGTGCTTTGCAAGTGCTTACGAGGCAGAACATTTGAATGTAAAGCCGGGATCTGCCCTTTTATTATTTGTAGATAAGCGTTGCAGCGCGCAGGGAGTGCCATTGTTTATTTCGCGGCAGGTGTACTGCACTGAGCGCTTAAAGTTTTATCTCTAGCGAAAGCCAAACCCCGGATCTTTCTTAACCGAATAACAAGAGATTGAAAACGCCCCGACAAAGGGGCGTTTTTTTGCCGTTTACGGGCGAATTATTACCGCTTAGGAAGCTCGATTGATCTGTCTTGACAAAGCGAAAGTTTCGAGGATACTGTAGATAACAATACAAAATATAACGTTCTATTAACAGATGATTGACTGAGATTGGGAGATAAATGAGGAAGTTGCTCTTGGCCAGCCATGGGCCACTTGCTAGAGCGATGCGTGAAACGCTCCAGCTATTTTGCGGTGAAGATCCTCGCGTTAAGGTGCTATGCGCATATGTCGATGAGGACACGATGGATGTAAACGAGTTGATAGATTTTTGGGACCGTTCTCGCGACCCAGCAGACCAGTGGATTGTCATCACTGATGTCTATGGTGGGTCAGTGAATAACGCTTTTATGGAAAGGTTGGGTGACGATTCTCTAAGGCTCATTGCCGGCATGTCGCTACCACTAGTGCTCGAAGTGTTTTCGAAATTGAGCACACTTGATGACGCCGAGCTCGCTGCATTGGTTTCAAGTGTCCGCCAAAAGGGCACATGCCTATGTTCGCTGCCAAATTCGGTAGAAGAAGACGAGGATTTTTGAGAAAGGAACAAAGATGATTAAGCTGCTGAGAGTTGACCATCGCTTGCTTCATGGTCAGGTTGCCATGACTTGGACGCAAGAGCTTGACACCAATTGCATTTTGATTGCCTGCGATGCGGTTGTGAAAGATGACGTGCGCAAGACGACGCTTAAGCTGGCACGTCCGGCAGGCGTCAAATTGGTTATCAAATCGGTCGATGATTCTATCGAGGCTCTTAGGAGCGGTGTGACCGATAAGTACCGTTTGTTCATTGTCGTTGAAAGCATCGAAGATGCTTACCGCCTGGCAAAGGGCTACAGCGAAATCGAGCATATCAACATTGGAGGAACGAAGCCGCGTGAGGGTGCAGATGTACGCCTATCTTCAACGGTTTTCGCTACCGATCGCGACGTGGAGCTTCTACATGAGCTCAGTGATGCCGGAATCGAGGTGGAGATCAGGCAGGTACCTAGAGACGAGAAGATTTTGATTTAAGCACATACAATAGAAAGGGGATCCCTCATGTTGACTCAAGCGATCCTTATCGGCCTCGTCGCAATGTGCGTGACATTTGAGTGGGCACTTGGCACTTGCCTTGCTTCTCGCCCGATTGTCACGGGCGTCCTCATCGGTCTTGTGATGGGTGATTTGTAGACGGGCATTATTGTCGGCGCCACGCTTGAAATGGTGTTCATTGGATCGGTTACCATCGGGGCGGCCGTTCCGCCTGACGTTATCACCGGTGGTATTTTGGGCACTGCCTTTGCAATTTCGACGGGTCAAGGCGCTGAAGTTGCGCTGACGCTCGCTTTCCCGATTGCGTCGCTTTATCTCATCATTGATAACGCGCTTACGCTGATCGTGATGCCGTTTTTCGTCCATAAAGCGGACGACTGCGTGGCAAAGGGCGACCTCAAAGGTATGGAGCGGATGCATCTGCTTGGTGGATTCATCGTCAAATCGCTTCCTCGCTTTTTCGTGTGCTCCCTTGCTTTCTATCTCGGAACGCCGGTTATGAACGCGGTGCTTAACGCAATTCCCGAGTTTGTAAGTAACGGCCTGGTTATTGCGGGTGGATTCATCCCTGCGCTCGGCATTGCACTGCTCGCTTCAATGATTGTCAACAAGCAGACTGCTATTTTCTTCGTGCTCGGGTTTGCGCTCTGTGCCTACATGAGCATTCCAATCCTTGGTATTGCCATCATTGGGCTTTGCCTCGCAGTAATTCTCGTGGTGGTCCAGCCAAACTTCATTGCTCAGACGCCACAGCTTAGTTCGGAAGGGAGCTTCGACGATGACGACTTCTAATGACACCAGTTCCAACAAGATTACAAAGCGTGATCTAAAATCGGTATTTTTCCGTTCGCTTACGATGGAGTACTCCTGGAACTACGAGCGCCAGCAGCACATGGGATACTGCTTCTCCATGCTTCCCATCATTCGTCGCGTGTATAAGAATAAGGATGACCAGGCTGCTGCTGCTAAGCGTCACATGGAGTTCTTCAACACCACTCCTTATGTCTCAACATTAATTCTGGGCATTTCGGCAGCGATGGAAGAGGCAAACGCTAACGAAGAGGATTTTGACGAATCCTCCATCAACAGCGTAAAGGCCGCTCTTATGAGCCCGCTGGCCGGCATCGGCGACTCTCTGTTCTGGGGAACGTTGCGTGTCATCGCCACTGGCTTGGGTGTGTCGCTTGCTATGCAGGGTAACATTCTCGGCCCGCTTCTCTTCCTTGTCGTATTCAATGTTCCGCATTATCTGATTCGTTGGTTCTGCCTTAAATGGGGCTATGGATTCGGAACCAGTTTCTTGAGCAAGATCGAGAAATCTGGTCTTATGCCAAAGCTCACTATGGGGGCTGCAATTCTCGGTCTTATGGTTATCGGCGCTATGGTGCCCAACCTTGTATCGGTCAGCGTGGCTGGTTCTCTCGGTACCGGCGACAGTGCGCAGACTATCCAAAGCATCATCGACGGTATCATGCCGAGCCTGCTGCCGCTGCTTGTGACACTTGGAGTTTACGAACTCGTCCAGCACAAGGTCAAAATTGCTTGGATTCTCGTTATTCTCATGGCGGTTGGTATCGTCGGCTCCTTCTTCGGAGTGTTTGCAATCTAAATGGTTGATTTCGCCGTCTGGCCCAATTGAATTAGAAAGGTATATCTCATGGTTTCATTTGATGAACAGGCAATTCTCGATAACGGTGCTTATATCTACAATCAACGTGCCGAAATTGAACGCATTGCTGACGAAATTTGCGAAAAGGGTTTCGATTCGATTTTCTTCACCTCGTCAGGTGGCTCGCTTGCGATGATGCAGCCGTTTGACTATATGGTTTCTGTTATGTCCGATATTCCCGTCCAGTCCCAAGTTTCGGCAGATTTCCTCACGGTTGGCAATCGGCGCATCGGTAAGGGGACCTTGGCGTTCATGGCGTCCAAGTCGGGCGACACCAAAGAGACGGTCGCGGCGGCAAAGGCGGCAAAAGACGCAGGCTGCACCATTGTCTCTACGCTTGGCGTGGACGGTTCACCGCTTGGTGAACTTTCCGATTATGGAGTGATCTATAAGCAGGGTCGTCCTATGGAGCTCGTGCTGTACCTTCTGATTGGAAAGATTCTCAAGAACAGGGGCTTTTTCGATGACTACGATCGCTTCGCTGTTGAGCTTGTGAATCTCCCCGCTGCTCTCGTTTCCGTCGGCAAGAACGCTGACGAGATGGCTCGCGCATATGCTCTGAAGCACAAGGACGATCCGTATCAGATTTGGATTGGTTCTGGCAATCTGTGGGGCCCCACGTATTCGTTTGCCATGTGCGTGCTCGAGGAGTCCCAATGGCTGCGCACCAAATCCGTTACATCGCCTGAGTTCTTCCATGGCACTATCGAACTTGTTGAGCCGGGCGTTTGCGTCGCGCTCGCAATGACGGAGGCGCAGACTAGGCCTCTTGATGAGCGCGTTGCACGCTTCTGTAAGCAATATGCGGATGATTTCACCGTATTCGATACACATGATTATGAGTTGCCGGGTATCAGTGATGAATTCCGCTGGATGCTTTCTCCGGTGGTGCTCAATGCCATTCTCTCGCGTGTGAGCAAGAATTTCGAGGAAATTCGTGACCATTCGCTCGACATCCGCCGTTATTACCGCAAGGTCGAGTACTAATAAAGACCGTACGTGATGGGAGGCGTTGAGGTGAAAATCGCAGCAATTGGTGACAACGTTATTGATCGCTATCTCAACAAAGGCGTTATGTATCCTGGTGGCAATGCCGTAAACGTCGCTGCCCATGCAAGCATGCTTGGCGCACAGGCTGCGTATATTGGGGAGATCGGCAACGACCTGGGAGGGCGAATAATCACCGATGCCCTTTCTTCGCTGAACGTTGACCTTTCGCAATCATGCATGCCTGAAAAAGCAACAACCAAGACTTGCGATGTAAATGTTTACAACGGTGAACGTGTCGAAGTTGGTTACGATACGGGGGCTTGCTGGGCGCACAAAACCCATATCAACGATTCTGATGTCAAGTTTCTTCAGGGATTCGATGCGGTTTTTACCAGCGTCAATGCAAAGCTGCAGGATGATGTGCACCTAGTTCAAGATCTTCCCGCTGTGGTGGTTTACGACTTTTCCGTTAAAGATAAGTATCGAACCGACGCATATTTCGATCTTGTTTGCCCTGCTACAACCCTTGGTCTGTTTTCCTGTTCCGGCGAGAGCGATCAACAGATTTAAGTTCTATTGAAGAGGGCCATAGAGCATGGTTGTCGCTACACGATTGCTACACGGGGATCTGCAGGGCCTGTGTTCTTTGACGGTTCCCGATGGTACCAGGGAAATATAAGACCCGTAGATGCGCTTGACACCATGGGCGCGGGAGATTCGTATATCGCTGCGTTTGTTGTGAGCTGTCTCTCGCATGGCTGGAGTAAAAAGCAACCGCTCGATGCGGAGATCATTCGGGATGCAATGGAATTCGCTGCTGACTATTCAGCTAAGAATTGCCTTAAACCCGGCGGCTTTGGATTCGAGCATAAACTCGCCGAGATGAAAGACGGCCAAGCTTCCATTTCCTAGAAAGGTATTTTTTTAGGTCATTAAGTATTAATACGTAGTGAAATGACAAGTTGTCAATTGAAACGAATTTCACTCTATTAAACGAAGGGATATTAGATATGTTCAATTTCGATGAGCCTCGTTACGAGAAGGTTGTGAGCGATGCCCTCGCTCTCCGTCCTCAGATTGAGGCTGCCGTGGACGAGGTCTGCGAGCAGGGTTATTCCAACATCTTCTTCATCGGCTGCGGCGGCACCTGGGCCCACACGCTCCCGATGAAGTATTGGGTCGAGACCACCACGGCCGACGTCGACGTCCACTGCGAGATCGCCGCTGAGTTCCTCGCGTGCCCGCCCAAGGCCTTCAACAAGGACTCGGTCTGCGTCTTCTCCACCCGTACCGGCACCACCCCCGAGATCATCGAGGCCGCCAAGTTCTGCCAGGAGCAGGGCGCCCGCACGCTGATGTATGTCTCCAACGACAACACCCCGGCCACCGAGTACGCCGACTACAAGTTCTTCAGCTTCGCCGAGGACGACGTCCTGTGCGAGGCCATCTACACCTACCAGATCACGCTGGTCGCCCGCTTCCTCAAGAACGCCGGCGCCTTCCCCAAGTACGACACCTTCATGGAGGAGTTCGGCAACATCGCCCCGTACCTCATCAAGGCCAAGGACGCCCAGGACGAGCGCTGCGCCGCCATGGCCGAGGACTTCAAGGACACCGACTACCACATGGTGATCGGCTCCGGCATGCTCTGGGGCGAGGCCTACGACTACGCCATGTGCATCCTCGAGGAGATGCAGTGGATCAAGACCAAGTCCATCCACGCCGCCGAGTTCTTCCACGGCACCATCGAGCTGTGCGAGGAGGGCACGAGCCTCATCATGCTCTACGGCGAGGACGACACCCGTAAGCTCATGGACCGCGTGGACAACTTCACTCACATGCTCGCCGACGAGAAGGGCGTCCATGTCCGCGTGAACAAGTTCGACACCGCCGAGGTCGAGCTGCCGTTCAGCGACCCCGAGTTCCGCAAGATCGTCTCCCCGATGGTCACCTACACCATCACCGAGCGCCTGAGCTGCCATCTCGAGCACGTCCGCAACCACCCGCTCACCACGCGTCGTTACTATCACCAGATGAACTACTAATCCTTTCAAATTGCTGCTGTTGCCTGCAGGCGAGCTGTTCTGAACGTCTCGCCTGCAGGCTTGTTTCTGGGGTTAATCAGAATAGTTGCCCAGTACCTCCTAGTTGCGCTGGTCGCATTTTGGCGTCTATGGACGAGCAAGCATTTGGCATTACGATGCTTGGTCGTCCGCTGTTTACGAGCCTGTTTGTCGGCTTGATCCTTGGCGATGTCCAGCAGGGAGTTATCGTCGGCGCTGCTTTGGAGTCTATGTTCATGGGCGCCATCATGGTTGGCGCGGCGGTTCCTCCCGAGGTCTATGCCTCCGGCGTGCTTGGCTGCGCGTTTGCCGTCATTACGGGTACGGGCACGGCAGCTGCCGTCGCGCTCGCCCTTCCCGTCTCCGTCTTCCTTCTCTACTCCGTGATTAACTTTGCAACGCGTATTGTCGCAGCCCATCTGGGATACGACCTGGGAACCAAGTTCCTGCAGCAGTCCGAAGAGAACAACCTTATGTCTCGCATGACGCATGCTGCCGGTGTCCTCGGAATGACCGTTATCGGCGCCATGATTGCGGCGCAGGTCTCACTGTCCACTGCTTTGACCTTTGACGTGGGTGGTTCGGAGATTGTCCTGCAGGATCTGTTCGATTCGATCTTCCCCGGTCTGCTGCCCTTGCTGGCAACCTTTGCCTGCGTCGCCCTCTACAAAAAGGGCGTCAAGACCATTTGGATCATCTTGGGCATCTTTGCGATCTGCATTATCGGAACGGGCTTGGGAGTGTTCGCAGCGGCGTAATGTTGACTGCTATGCTCGCGCGTTGGATAACTAACTGACCGTTTGAAAACGGGGCTCGGCGTAAGGCCGGCCCCGTTTTTTATTTGAGGGATTTTCCGACCGTCCAATAATCCACGCCCATGCACCACTCACGCATCTCTCGTCTCTCATTCGTCACTAATATGAGAGATAACCGAAAGACGAGAGATAAATATGAGAGATAACTGAGCAGCAAAGAGACAAGCAATCATGGTATTGTCTCAATACTGATTGTTCTATCAGCAAAAACATGTTTACATGAAACAGATGGCAGACATCTTATCTTTCATCTCTCAATTATCTCTAATATGAGAGATAGCAGTAAGATGAGAGATAATTACGAGAGATAACTGAGAGACGAAGGAAATCTATTCGTGGCATTCTCCGCCGGGCCGAGCGAAAGGACATGCAGATGAACGAAAACGAGCTGACCGGTCTGCTCGAGTCTTTAAGGCGCATGGGCTCGGACGATCTTAACGTCGAGGTCAAGGAGAGCGCCACGACGCTTTCCCGCGACGTATGGGAAACAGTTAGCGCATTCGCGAATACTGCTGGCGGAATTATCGTGCTCGGCGTGAGCGAGCGCGCGGGCTTTGTCCCGGTTGAGAACTTTGAGACCGAGAAGGTGCTCAACCAATTCGTAGCGGGCATGGGTGATGCCGGCGGTCGCGGAAAACTGGCCAATCCGCCCAAATACACCATTGAACGCGTGGAGCTCCAGGGCACCGTGGTTCTGGTCATCACGATTGAGGAGCTCGACCCGTCGAGCAAGCCTTGTTATGTCATAGAGCGGGGCGCTCAAGGCGGCAGCTACAAACGCATCGATGACAAAGATGTTCCGCTCTCGTCGACCGAGGTCCTGTCCTTGTCATCGTATGAACGGACGAGCCCCAGTGATCGCGATGCAGTGCCCGGTGCGGTCGCAGGCGATCTTGACGAGGCCCTGGTCGACCGCACGATAGAGCGTGCTTTCTCACTGACACCCCGTGCGATGCGCGGCGCGCCGGACAAGAAAACGAAGCTGGAGCGCCTGAATTTCCTCGACTCCCAGGGCAATGTCACTAAGGCCGGGCTCCTGGCTGCGGGTGCCTATCCTCAGCAGTTCTATCCCAAGCTCTTTATCGATGTGGCGGTCTATGCCGGAACGCAGAAGGGCGCGGCGGGGTCGTTGAGGTTCATGGACCGTACGATCTGCGAGGGGACGTTGGGCGAAATGGTCTCGGATGCCGTCGCGGCAGTCGTCAAGAATTTGCGGCGAACCTCGACGATCCAAGGCGTCTCGCGTGTCGACTCGCTGGAGATTCCCGAGGAGGTCCTGCGCGAGGCAATCGCCAACGCCGCAATCCACCGAGAATACGGAGATCGGTTCTGTGGACAATCGATTGCTGTCGACGTTTTTGATGACCGTATCGAGGTGACGAACCCCGGCGGCCTATACGGAGGAAAGACTCGCGAGAACCTGTTTGACGGCAGCTCCCGATGTCGCAATGCGACGCTTGTGAAGCTCATGTCGCTTGTCCCATTGCCCGACGGTGCGGGCTCTCCTGCCGAAGGCAACGGGTCGGGCATTCCAATGATGCTCGATGCCATGCGTGCGCAAGGTCTGGCCGAGCCATTGTTTTGCCCGGGTTTCGACCGGTTTAAGGTTGTCCTTTACCGAGCGAAGGTTGAACAAATTGATCATGGCGGGGACTTAATTGTGGCGGCACTCAAGCGCAACGGCGAACTGGGAACACGTGAACTGGCAGAATGCACGGGACTCACCGTCTCCCAGGTTAGGGTACGCGTCAATGCGCTCATCGCACAGGGCGAGCTTGAACCTACGGCGTCGGCGACGAGCCGCAACCGCAAGTACCGGCTAACGGAGCGCGCAGAGCGGCTGCACTAGCGTTCTGCTCCTACCATCCCGCCATTTCACGCGCTGCGCATCGAAACCTGCGGCAAAGCAGTTACAATAGCCCAATGCGCATCGCGCACGACGATGATATCGGCGCCCGCGACTAGGGGAGAATACATGGCAGAGCAACAGATAACGCCGGGGACTAAGCTTCAGGTGGCATTCGACGTGCCCATGGGCCAAAAAACCGACTTCAACATGCTCGCCACGTACAAAGAGGACCTGGACGAGGCGTACTTCCTTATGAGCGCTCCCATGCTCGCCGGCAAGCCGCTGCTCATGGACGAAAACCAAAAGCTCCTGCTGCAGTACAAAGTGGGCGAGGAAACGTTCGTGCTCGCCGGCTATCCCGAGTCGGTCGAGAAAAAGGGCATCCGCACCTACTGGAAAATGCGCAAAGTCGCCGAGCAGCGCGCCTTTGTCAAGCGCCGCGACGAGCGTTTTAAGGTCGCCATGCGTCTGACCTACCAGCGCGACAACGCGCCGACCCCCGAGCCCGAGGACGCCATGACCATCGACGTCTCGACCGGCGGCCTGGCCGTCTACCTCAACGACTACCCCGACGTGGGTGAGGCCCTGGCCGTGCAAATGCCCGCGATCCGCCTGCAGGGCGAGCGCCACGAGCTGCCCGAGCAGCTGGGCATCGTGTGCTGGGTGCGCCGCGCGCCCAAGGGCAGCCTGTACCGCAACGTCTGCGGCCTGCAGTTCCGTTACGCCGACGACATGGAGCGCGAGCTCGTCAAAGAATACGTCGGCTACATCCGCGCCAAATATAAGCTCTGATCGCCATGGCACTGCTCAAGCGTAACGACAACAAAGATCAATCTGCCGAGGATTTGGCTGAGAATCAGGCTGAGGGCGCAGCTGAGGACATGGCCGAGGGCATGGCTGAGGATTTGACCGAGGGTCAGCCCGAGGACGCCCCCAGCACCGACCCCACCTCCTGCAAGCGCTTCGGCAAACGCAAGTCCAAGCCCAAGCGCGACCTCCGCGGCGTGGTGCGCATCGAGGAGCTGGAGCAGGCGCTGGCTGACCAGGACCTCGACGACATCGATCCCGACGCGGTCGTGTCCATGTACATGCCCAAGCGCCGCATGGAACGCATCGGCGCGGCGCTGCTGCGTATGGACAAGCTGCAAAAGGCCCTCGTGGTGCTGGCACTTGCCTTTGGCGTGCTGTTCGCCCTGTCGTTTATGCAGGAAAACATGGGTAACTTCACCATCAACCTCAACCGCCTGGAGTTGTTCCGCCGCGGCGTGGCCATTGCCGACAACGGCGACTTTAACAACGCCACCGCGCGCCTGGCGGCCGACGCCGTGGACAACGGCACCAATATCGCTGCCGAGGACCTGCCCGATAACCTGGACGACATCGACGGCAGCCACAACGGCAAAAACTACGTGGCGTACACCTTCTATATCCGCAACGCCGGCAAGACCGACCTGGGCTACAGTGCCAAGCTCAAAGTGGTCAGCGCCAGCAAGGGCGTGGATAAGGCCGCGCGCGTGCGGGTGTATCGCAATGGCGAGCCCACCACCTACGCAGCCGCCGCGGCCGACGGCAACCCCGAGCCCAACACCGAACCGTTTGCGTCCAAAGACGTGGTGACGACCATCAGCCACGCGAATTTCCGTGTGGGCGATGTGGACAAGTACACCGTGGTCATTTGGCTGGACGGCGACGATCCGGAGTGCGTGGATAAGATCATCGGCGGCGCGGTGGAGTTCGGTTTCGATTTCGATTCGTCCGAGACTGACGATTCGAGCCTGTTCGTTAAGTTCGTGCAGGATATTGCCGACACCCTGACTGGCAACGACCCCATTAGCGCGAGCGGCAACGAGGCGCCCGATTACTACAAGGAACACAACGTGACCTGGAGCAACCGCCGCAACCAAAAGAACTCGCCCGCAGGGGACGGGGACAAGTAGGACGAACGAGCGCCGGGCTGGGATTGATTCTCGGCTCGGCGCTTTTGCTATGCAGAGGCGTTTTCGGCGGTGCCATCCAGTAAGAACATCCGCAGGGCGAGTTTGATCGCGTAGCTCGGTTTGGCCTGCGCTGCGTCACCCGAGCGCTCGCCGAGGTCGCTGCAGTAGGCGTAGACGTCACGAATCAGGTCCGCACCCGAGAGCGTAAACATATAGCCTGCGTTCGAGAGTGCGTTGGGAGCCGCGGGCAGCCCTGCAGCCGCACAAAAGCTTGCGAGGTCGGGGGCCATGACGGCTTTGTAGTCAATCGTGCGTCCATGGTCCTGTGCGGCATGCTCCTGCGCGCGGACGTGCGATAGCGCCGCTGCCAGCACAAAACTGGGCGTGGGTGCGTTGACGTCGTCGATGGTAGCAACTAACTTGCCGGCAGCCTGCGTGATCAGCCAGGCGACCTCGCGCTGGCAGCGAACGGCCTTACGCGTCACCGGTTTGATCGATCCGGTGGAAACGCTTCCTTTAGGTTGAGCGGCAGCAGCCATAGGGACCTCCTAACAAACAGCCTACGCAAGCGAGCAGAAATTACACGTGCTACATCAGTATAGCGGGTGGGGAAGGGCTAGGGCGAAGCTCGGCGGAGGGTGAATGTATGCGATGGCGTGGAACTGCGATCGCAAGGCTTAAGAGGGACTTACAGCTTTGTGGGAGAGAGATCAAATAAGGTAAACGATGTTCACATAGCACCACATATAACCTGAGGTAGACTTATGAATCTGCCGGAATGTAGGCTGCCGAAAACTCATAAGGAAATCGTAAGAATTATGGTATTCTCAACTCCATATCTAAAGGATGGGCAAGCAACATCCAACACGAAAGCACGGGCTCCCCTTCCGGGCTTCTCGAGGGTCATCTGGGATGAATGGGGAAAGAAAGGGGTCCGTATGGATACCAAGGCATTAAAGAAGCAGATGGGCGCCGCCATCGCCATGGTTCTCGTGGCAGCCGTAGCCCTCGGCTCCGCCACCTTCGCATGGTTTGTGAGCAACAACACGGTTAAGGCCGAGACCGCAACGATCTCTGCCCAGTCGAACGCTCCGTTCCTGAAGATTGCTAAGACCGACGAAGAGCTCAACAACACGAGCATTTCCTTCGCGGTTGCCGGCGCAGCGGCTAAGGATCTGTACCCATCGCAGGTCGTGAATGGTAAGGAAGGCTCTCTCGTTACCGAAACTACCAAGCCGCTTTTCCAGTCTGCATATGCGCAGAAAAAGGGCGAAGCTACGATTCTTGAGCATTCTCGCTATGATGTTGGCGATCCTAAGGCCGCCGTTGACGGAGAGTTTGCCATCGCAGAAACCTTTAAGATTGGCACCAGTGATGCAAAGGCCGGCTCTTTCAAGAGTCTTAAAGTCTCCAAGGTTGAAGTTACGGGCTCTGGCGCGACCGACGAAAATGGTCTCAAAGACGCCGTCTCCGTTTTGCTGGTGTGCGGTGATAAGTGGGGCGTGTACAAGGTCTCGGAGAATGGCGCGCTGGTAAGCGCTTATTTCGACAACACTGCGGTTACTGGTAACAACACCGACGGCGTTCTTGCCGACGCGATTGACGCTGGTGGCTCTGTTAACGTTACGGCCTATGTCTTCTATGACGGCTCTGCCGAAAAAGTTTACACCGATAACTTCACTTCTCTTAAGAATGTTGGTGTGAATATCTCGTTTACCGCCACCCCGGTCAACACCCAGGGCAAAGACGTGGCGGGCGCAAACAACGCTGTCACTAGGTAAACTAAGCTATCCCATGCGTTTTAACGGGCGCCCGGCTTATGCGCCGGGCG
>OHAT01001222.1_pt1 | contig 23157 bp, 22 predicted proteins | sample 1577141 | NCBI WGS metagenome assembly OHAT01 (sample SAMEA3541578, study PRJEB24748) | human gut metagenome | biome: human gut; feature: human-associated habitat; material: faeces | place: China | collected 2012 | reverse complement strand
ACGCTTTCACAAATATCCCTTCTTTCCGCAGACATATCATCCCATTTCTGCAAATATGCAATCGCCGCTTTCGCTTTCGTATACGCCTCCACTGCATCTTGGTTCTTGTATGATATTATTAGATTGTTTTCATAGATATCCTAATCACCATTCCGCAATTCGAAAAATCCTACTCCTACAACAAGTTTTTGTTTTATTCTATTTTTTTCTAAAAACTCCATCCCCATAACCATATCCATCTAAAGTGTGCTCCATACTCATGCTTTTTGCTAATGCATCTGCACTAATATAAAGCTGATTATCTATACACAAAAAGGCTGGAAATACCTCATCCTCAATCAATTTCCCATCTTGTGTATAAAGCTGTAAATCCGTTTTATTTGCAAAAACAGGTACAAAATTACGCACCGTATTTGCATTTTTCAACTCGATTCTGACTTTTTAAAATAGAGCACCCCGATAAATCGAATCTACCTGTCTTTTGGTATGAAACACCCAATTCCTCTACATATATCTTTTCTGTCGAAATGACATCCTCTTCACCTCCATCCCAAATGGAAGCAACTCTCTGTTCATCATTATATTCTACTTTTCCAAAATGTTTTCCCAGTGCAGAAAATAAAACTAACGTCCGCCCATTTACATTAATTGCCGTCGGCAAGTCCTTGCTTTTTGTTTGAATCGTATCATCGAACATCGTTTTAATATCCGTTTTATATACATCAAACTCTTTTTTCCCCACAACTCGTCTCTGCGTCAACTTTTCTATTTCCTTTTTATCGAAAGATTTCATAGATTTTTCTTCTGGCTTTGTAATCTTTACTGTACGTGCATCTGAGTACTTGACAATGTAAATATAGCCAATAATAATGTGCAAAACATTTTTTTCATAAACACCTCTCTATTCACTTTTCATTTAGACATAAAACTAAATTTATTTATATGTTCTACTTCAGTTTATTTTAACCTAAGGTAAGAGCAGCCTTTCCACCAACAGAAGTAAATCTTAGCCACAAAGCAACATATTTTCAAACAAATCCTCATATGTTTCCTCTAATTTTCCAATTGTTTCAATATAAGAGCCGCTTCCCGTGCCGCTTTCTCCCAGCTTATAATAAATCTCTCCCGTTGCTTTATCCACAAGGAACAGACGCACACCTTTGATAACCCAAAAGCTTGCGGTTTCATCCACGCATTGCAGATTCTGAAATTCTGTCTGCATTTCGCCCACATACAGTGTTAGCTTCTGATAGCTCTCGCTTTTCCGGAACATCGGATAATAAATCTGCAATTTTTCCTTTACATTCTGCACTGCTGCTTCCTTTGTGATTTTCTGCGCGCGGTTATCCAGATTGATGCAGGGATTCCCCATCGGCATCACTTCCTGCATACCATAGGTTACAGTCGCACCAAGCTGTGTCGCAAAAGCGCGCACCGGAACATAAATCTCGTTTTCCACGCAGATTGTCTTGCCGGAAAGTGCCGTATCCTTCACTTCTTCCCTTTGCAGACCCAGTGCATCGCACAACGCCCCAAGCTCCATGAAGGCACGTCCGTTTTCAATGATGATATGCTCTGCAGACAGACCGCCATTGATGATGAGAAATGTATGCTTTTCTCCATCCGTCAGCACAGTCTCCTGCCCGGAATCCGCCGTAAATCTATATTTCCATTCTCCCTTGTCAAAATCACTGTTTTCCGTATCCACGCTGTTCCGATAGCAGGGTGTATGCACTTCCGCCGCCCATGCCTGCCCACAGAAAAGCTGTGAAAACAGAAGTCCGCAAGCCAACATCCTTCTTAAATTCTTCATCGAAAAAACCCCTTTCCTTCAATTAGACACAAATCCGTTTTTTCTTTAATTATAAAGCAGAAAGCACAAAAAGGAAATATGTAAATAAAAATTGAAAAATACGCACGACATTCCTGCCATGCGTATCTCTCAGAATTTATGCTGCCATATTTTCCATGAAAATGCCGTAGCCCTTTGTCGGGTCTGCCAAAGTCACATGCGTCACTGCTCCCACAAGCTTTCCATCCTGCAAAATCGGCGAACCGCTCATGCCCTGCACAATGCCGCCTGTCAGAGCGAGCAGCCGTTCATCCATAATGCGGATATTCATATCCTTATGCTGCCTTCCGCCATTCTTCTCCAGACTTTCGATTTCTATGGCATACGCCTGCACGTCCTTGCCCTCCAAATCGGAAAGCAGCACAGCCGCGCCCTTTTTTACCTCTGCCTTTGTGGCAACAGGATAGCTTTCACCTGCAAAAACGCCTGCCGCCGCCTTGCCATAAATGCCCGTTTCCGTATTTTTCTCGATTGCGGCAAGCTTCTCTTGCATCTCTACCTGCCCAATCAATTCACCGGCAGCACCCTTTTCCCCTTTCACAATTTCCGTCAGGGTGGTATCTACCACAGAGCCGCCATGAATCACCATCAGTTCATCCGTATCCACATCATACACACCATGTCCCAATGCGCCGAAGGTACCGTTTTCCGCGTCATAATACGTCACTGTGCCGATGCCTTGGATACTGTCCCGAATCCATGCGCCAATCTGATAGGTCTGCGCGGTATTGCTTAGAACCGGTGTAATCTTCACCTCCTTCTGCCTGCCGTTTCGCTCCAGACGCAGACAAATCGGTTTCCCCTCGCTCTGCTGAATGGTTTTCATAAATGCTTCCTTATTCTCCTGCTTCTCGCCGTTTGCCTGCAAAATGCGGTCTCCGGCTTTCAGAAGTCCCTTGCTGGGTTCATGGCTTTCGTTATCCGCTCCGACTACGCTGCCTGTTTCCAAAACCAGAAGCCCTTCTGTATCCATCGTTACGCCCACCGTTCTGCCGACAGGAATCAGCCTCCGCCGCTCCAACGCCTGTGCAGACTGTGGTACGCCTAACAGAATCGGAATGAAAACCGCAAAAAAAGGCAATACTGATAAAAAAATTTTTCTTATTTTCTGCTGCATCTTCTCCTCTCCCAACCATATTTTTTGGAACAATTTTTTGCTCCAACCTTACTTTCTCCGAAACCCAAAAGCGATATACCGCCCAAAAGCACCAGAAACATACAGGAGGCGACAATACTGCCGATATCGTTGATTGGGAAATTTTTTAATTTTCAACGGAAAACCCTGCATTGCATCATACAAATTCTGCTCCGACAGGAATTCATTTTCTGCGCCTTCTGCCCCTAAAACCATTGTCTTAACATTCTTTGCAGCATAGTATTGATATTTGCTTTTTCAACAGCCTCTGCCGTAATCAAATCCGTCCTGCCGACCTCCTTCCCATGCAGCAAATAAATCAGTTCACCGACCTTCTCCCCTGCCGCAACCGGCGCATCCATGGCAGGCAAAAGCTCCGCTTTCGTTTCCCATTCACCGCCGATATCCTTTTTCAGAAGAATGGAAATCTCCTCCTGCACCACAGCCGAAACGCTGTCCTCCATGCCCTTTGTCACAGGAATACGCCCCATTTCCTTCCCTGCAGGCAGTCCCTTTTCCGCGCTGTAATTGGCAAATCCGTAATCCAGAAGCTTCATGGTTTCCTGAAAGCGCAGCTTGAAATCCGGCGCAGCCATCACAACGCCAATCAGGTGCATCCCGTTGCGCTCCGCCGTCCCGGAAAGACAATAAAGCGCCTTGCCCGTAGAGCCTGTTTTCAGCCCTGTTGCACCCTCATACCATTTGATCAGCTTATTCGTATTCGTTAAGCCAAATTCGGACTCCCCCTTGCGCGTTTTATGTATGATGGTATCCTGCCATGTGGTTGTGTATTTTTGAATTTCAGGGAATTTCGTCATCAGCTCCCGACTCATCAGCGCAATATCATACGCACTGGTTTCGTGTCCGTCCACATCCAGTCCGCAGGCATTGACAAAATGCGTTTCCTGCATCCCCAATTCCTCTGCCTTCCTGTTCATCCGCTCCACAAAGGCCTCCTCACTACCTGCCACAAACTCCGCCATGGCAACTGCCGCATCATTCGCAGATGCAATCGCAATACATTTCGTCAGCTCTGCGGCTGTCTGCGTTTCGCCCGGCTCCAAAAAAACCTGCGATCCGCCCATACTCGCCGCATGCTCGCTCACCTGCACCGTTTCCTCCCATCCAAACTGTCCTGCCGCCTCCGCTTCGTAAATCAGCAGCAATGTCATCACCTTTGTCACGCTGGCAGGCGGCATTGCCTCGTGACTGTTTTTTTCATATAAAATTGTTCCCGTGCCTGCGTCCATCAGCACCGCACTTTTACTTTTCAGCTGCAATGCATCCGTTTCCGCCGCAAAAGCAGACAGGCTGAACCCAAGCGATAGCACAGACATCAGCAGTATCGCCAATACTCCCTTCCAATTCTTCATCCGCCCATTCCTCCCAGATATTCTTATGGATACTCTATGCTTTTCCCCTCGGAAGTATGCAGACGGCGAAATTCTTAAGAGTTTTTTAAATTTGACTGATTTTTACAAAAGTCTGTAATTTTGTTGTATACTGTTGCTATAGCAGAAAAAAATTTGTTATAATCTTACTATTGATGAAAAGAAAAGGAGGGTATTCTCTATGAAAAAGACAAAACATACTGTAGCCTTGGCTCTGGCGGCAATGCTGGCGTGCCAACCGCTTTCTGTTTATGCGGCAACCTTTGCCGATATGAATCAGGCTCCTTGGGCGGGTGCCGAAGCATCCATCAATAAGGCGGCAAGCCTGGGTCTGGTTGTCGGGGAAACCAGAAACGGCAAAACCCATTTTCGCCCCAGAGATTCTGTTTCTCTATCCGAATCCTGCCAGCTGGCGTATAAGCTGCTGATACAGACAGGCAAGGCAAAGGCGGATGACAGCGTAACCCAGAAATGGACTCCCATCATGAATGCTTACGGCATCCAAAGCTGGGCATATCCTGCCGTTTCCTACTGCTTGGAAAACGGGATTCTGGCTACCTCTAACCTGAGCGGCTTCATGAAAAACGGCTCTAATCTGCCTGCCACAAGAGAACAGGCAGCAACCATCCTTGGGCGCGCCTTAACAAAGGGGGTTTCTTCCTACACAGCAAATGAAACCACAACCACCTTCCTGGACAACAGCAGCATTTCCACAGAAGCGAAGCCCTATGTTGCCCTGCTGAAAAGGGTAGGCGTAGTCAATGGGGACAATTCCAATAAATTCAACCCCAAAAAGACACTGAACCGCACAGAAACCGCAGTTCTGGTAACAAACCTGTATGGTGTGCTGGAAAAGGCAACCACACCGACCACACCCACAACTCCGACAACACCTACCAACCCGACCATCTCCACGCAGAAGGGTACGGTTGCGACCATGACAAATTTCTATGTCAATCTGAAGGACAGCGCAGCCTACTACATGCTGGCATCCGGCGGCACAACCATCACACTGAACGGTTCTTCTGCCACCATGAGCGATGTCGTAAAGCTATATAAGGCAGGCACCTCTATTGATGTTACCCTGACGCTCGACAGCAGCCTGCATATCACCAAGCTGGAGGCTACCTATAAGGAAACCAAGAAAACCAAAGGCAGCCTGACAAAGGTGAGATATAATAAAACGGATAAAGAAGGCTCTATCACGATTGATAAGGACAGCACCTACTCCTTTACCGACAAAGACGATGTAGATATCCGTATCGACAAAAAGAGCTATAGCCTGAAGGAATTATACGATCTATTCACAAAGGCAGAGGATGACAAAGCAACCATTGAGGTCGAGGTTACCCTTGACAACAAAGGAAATCTGACAAAAATCACAGGCACCACAAAGGACAGTGACAGCAGCGATTCCTTGAAGGGCAAAATCTCCGATATGAGCTATAATAAGTCCAAAGAAACAGGCTACATCAAGCTGAAAGGAAAAACCACAAAATATGAAATTGATGATACGGAAGATGTAACCGTAAAGATTGACAACAAAACAAAAGACTACAAGGATCTGTATAATCTGTACGATGATGGGGATAGCACCATTACCGTTACACTGACACTGAATAAAAAGGATTACGTTACTAAAATCACAGCAACTACCTCCGACAGCGAGGATGATGCAGACGGCAATGTTGCAAGCGTTACCTATAAGGAAAGCAAGGACACCGGTACGGTAAAAATCGGCAGCAAGACCTATGATATTGATGATGTAGATGATGTCGATATCTCCATTACCGACGGCTCCGATAAGATTAAAACATGGGAAGATTTCTATAATGCCTATAAGGACAAAAAGACCATGAATGTTTCCGCTACCGTTAAAAATGATGAGGTTACAAAAATCACAGGTAAGGTAACACAGGCAAAGGGGGAGCTTTCCAAGCTTGGCAAGAATTATATCAAAATCACAGGCAAATACAGCGATAATGACTTCAGCTATGATTTTGATGAGGATGATACAGATAACATCAAGGTAAGCATCACCAATGCTTCCGGCGTAAAAACACTTACGAAGCTGATTGACTGGCTCGAATCCGGTGACAAGCTCGACCTTGTTCTCACACTGGATAAAAACGGAAATATTACAAAAATTTCCGGCGAATATGAATAATTTCGCCAAAACGTACTGACCATAAAGGGCAACACCTGCATGAAAAGGCGTTCAGACAAAAATCATAAAAGCAAAGGAATTTTCTTTTTTATGAGTCTGCGCTTTTGCGTGGACTCATTTTTTATAGGAGTATTATATGAAAAAAATACATTCGGCATTTGCGCCGTTTCTCGGCATCCTCCTTCTGCTTGCGGTCTGGTTTCTGCTTTGCCGTGCAGAGGTTTTTAGTCCCTACCTTCTGCCGACACCACAAAAGGTGTTCGACAGCTTTCTGCGCATGCTTTTCTCCGGAGAATTGCTTCGGGATGTGCTGATTTCCTTTATCCGTATTCTGAAGGGCTTCGGCATCGCTTTTCTGCTTGCGTTTCTGCTGGGGATGTTCCGTGCGCTCCTGCCTGCCGCAGAAAAATATTATAACGCAATCGTGCAGTTTTTCCGCAATGTACCGCCGCTGAGTCTGATTCCGCTTCTGATTCTCTGGTGCGGCATCGGGGAAACCACAAAAACCGTTATTATCGTGCTGGCCTCCTTCTTCCCGATGTATCTGAACATCGTAAAAGGCTTTACGGGCTGTGACCAAAGGCTATTGGAGGTTGGGGATGCCTTCGGCTACACAAAATTTGAAAAATTCCGCTACATTATCCTGCCCTACGCCTCCGCCGATATTCTCGTTGGGATGCGCATCGGCATGGGCTATAGCTGGCGTGCCATCATTGCGGCAGAAATGATTGCAGCCTCCAGCGGTATCGGGCATTTGATTCTGTTCGCGCAGCAGCTGAGCCGCACCGATAAGGTGATTGTCGGCATTTTTGTGGTTGGGCTTGTCGGTCTGGCAACCGATAAATGCTTCGGCTTTTTGCTGAAAAAATTATTTAAGGGGAATGGTGAAAATGGCTGGAATTGAATTAAAGCATATACAGAAGGCATACACCGTAGACGGGCGGACGCTCCCCGTTTTAAAGGATATCTGCTTGCAGATTCCCGAAAACAGCATCACCGTCCTTCTTGGGAAAAGCGGCTGCGGCAAAACCACCCTGCTCCGCTTAGTGGGGGATTTGGAGGAGCCAAACGGCGGAGAAATTCACTTTGCGGTCACGCATAAAACCGCCTTTGTGTTTCAGGAGCCGCGGCTCATGCCTTGGCTGACTGTGTGGGATAATACTATTTTCGGACTGAAAAAGCAATCCTATGATACAGGAGAAATCCAAGCCCTGCTGGAAACGGTTGGTCTGGATGGCTTTCAGAAGGCCTATCCCCATCAGCTTTCGGGCGGAATGCAGCAAAGAACCGCTATCGCGCGTGCTTTGGCGTATGCGCCCTCCTTCCTTCTGATGGATGAGCCCTTTGCCGCATTGGATCATTTCACGCGCACACAGCTGCAGAAGGAACTGATTCGCCTGCAAAAAAGCCAAAATACGGGGATTTTATTCGTCACCCACAGCATTGATGAGGCCCTGCTTCTGGGGCATAAAATTGCCTTTCTTGAGGATGGATGCATCAAAAAGGAATTTCTTTTGGATACGGATTGCGAAAATCGGGATTTATTATCCAAGGAACTGATTGAACTGAAACGGGAAATTCTCGCACAGCTTCATTTATAAAAAAACTGTCTTTCGGCAGTTAAAATAAGCATTTTATTATTTAAATTATCATTTAAAAATTTAGGAGGTATTACAAATGAAAAAAAGATTGATTGGCATGGCAATGGCAGCCATTCTGGCTATGACGGCGCTGACAGGCTGCGGCACCGCAGAGGATACATCCTCTCTCGATTCGCTGACCTTCACCTATGTCACCTCTCCCCTGAACCTGCCCTCTATCGTGGAAAAGGAGAAAGGCATTTTCACAAAAGCCTTTGCAGATGACGGCATCGAGGTGAAATATGCAGAAATCACCTCTGGCGCAGACCAGACACAGGCACTGGCAGCCGGAGATGTGCAGGTGCTGTATGCCGTTGGCGCAACCTCTGTCATTCTTTCTGCCGCAAATGATGCAGATATCAAGGTGCTGAACATGTATAGCCGCTCTCCCAAGGCATTCTGCATGTATTCCAAGGATGAAAGCATCAGCTCCCCTGCGGATTTGCGCGGCAAAACCATTGCAGGCCCTGTCGGCACAAATCTGCATGAACTCTTGGCGGCATATCTTGCAACCGCGGATATGACAGTGGATGATGTAAACTTCGTGAATATGGGCATTCCCGAAGCAAAGGCAGGTCTGGAAGGCGGCAGTGTGGATGTGGCATTGCTGGCAGGTGCAGCCGCATATCAGACACAGCAGCAGGGCTATCACCTAATTACCGACGGCGAGGGCTTGATTAACGCCATCATTGCAGTAGCAGTCACAAATAAATTCTATGAAGCGCACCCCGAAATCATCGAAAAGCTGCAATCCGCACAGGCAGAAATCGCAGACTTTATGCAGAACCACGAGCAGGAAGCCTACGAAATGGCAGCAGCGGAGCTGGATTTGGATGTGGATGCCGTAAAGGAAATGGCGCAGTATTATGACTTCTCCACAGAGATTACTGCTGCGGATAAGGATGGCTTCCAGCGCACCGCTGATTTTATGTATCAGGCAGGCATGATTGAAAAAGAGCTGGATGTAAATACATTATTTTAACTAAAGCAAACTCAGGATTCCACTTGGGACAGAGCGAAGCAATGCGCCCTTGCTTCCCGATTCCTTCCGCAATAAAAAAAGCGTCCAAGCTTGGACGCTTTTTTGTTGCTCCTCCTTCAGATGAACAAGCCTTGCTTCATGCCCCAGAAATTCATTATAGCGGAAGGATTCCCTTCTGCCGTTTTCCATCTGACAGTAAAAATGGTGAGGATATAATTCCAGCACCACGCCATGACGAATTTCCCGTGTAATATATGTATAATCCTTCAAAAGAGAACGCTCCTCAACAATAATAGACTTTCCCTTTTCCAATCCATACTTACCTGCAAGCTCCTTCAGCCATGTATTTTTCCACATTCTTCTTTCCTTCATCTCATACCCCTTTCTCATTACGGTTTGCCCGTAATTATGATTTAAAAAAATAAGCTACTCCTTTGTCTGACACAATCATACTACGGTTTCACCGTATCTGTCAACGGTTTTTTCGTAATTTCCCCCAAATGTATTGCATTTCTACGATTTAACCGTATAATAAAAATAGGAAGGTGATTTTATGGACAACAGTAAAACCATACTGGCGAAAAATATCCGCTATCTCATGGAACAGAAGCAAAAAACAAGAACCGAGCTTTGCGAAGCACTTGGCGTAAAATATACCACCCTCAGCGACTGGGTAAACGGAAAAACCTATCCCCGCATTGATAAAATCGAGCGGATGGCGGCGTATTTCGGTGTGGAAAAATCTGCCCTTCTGGAGGACAGAAACCATCTGCCGCAGGATGCCATCCCCTATACCCCTCGCCCGACAAAGCCAATCCCCATTGTTGGCGTGGTCAACTGCGGCATGCCCCTTCTGGCAGAGGATAATATTGAGGGCTATATCGAAACACCCTTGGAGGATTTAAACAGCGGCGAGGAATATTTCTGGCTGCGTGCCAAGGGGGATAGTATGACAAATATTGGTATCCACGAAGGAGATTTTCTGCTCATCCGCAAACAAAGCAACGTGGACAGCGGTGATATCGCCGTCGTTTCCGTCAATGGGGACGATGCCACCCTCAAGCGCGTGATAAAAAAGGAAAATGCGATTGTTCTCCAGCCTGAAAACCCCGCGTATGAAATGAAAATCTTCGTCGGCAAGGAGATGGAGGATGTTCATATCCGTGGACGGCTGATGAAGCTGGAAAAACGCTTTTAAATAAACTATCAGAAGTACAATAAAGGCAAAGCAATCGGAGGTGAAGCTGCATGACAGCACGCGAGGAGGTATTAGCCTATGCCCTATCCTTTGCGGATGTATACACAGAACGACCCTTTCGCGACCAAAACTGGCAGTTGGTGCGCATCAAGGGAAGCAAAAAGACCTTTCTCTGGATTTACGACCGAGGGGGATATCTCAATCTGAATGTAAAGGTAGCGCCCGAATGGCGTGATTTCTGGCGGAACACCTATCCTGCCGTGGTTGCAGGCTATCATCAAAACAAAATACACTGGAATACGATTATTCTGGACGGCACCATTCCTACGCAGGATATCAAACGCATGATTGCCGAAAGCTACGATTTGATTGCGGATAGTCCCACCAAGCGCATCTACGAGGCGGTCAAAAAAATCCCCAAAGGCTGTGTCGCAACCTATGGGATGATTGCGGCGCTGGCAGGTGACCCGAACATGGCGCGCGCGGTCGGCAATGCCCTGCATAAAAACCCGGACCCTGCAAATATCCCCTGCTATCGTGTTGTCAATGCCAAGGGAGAGCTTTCCGGTTCCTTTGCCTTCGGCGGAGAAGCTGCACAGGAAAAGCTTTTGCAGGCGGATGGCATTGAGGTAGTCAACGGAAGGGTCGATTTGGAAAAATATCAATGGAAATTCAAATAGGACGCAAAAAGGTGTGATAAAATCTATCACACCCTTTTTACGTCTTATTCTTCATCCAATTTTAACACAGACATAAATGCCTTCTGCGGCACCTCTACACTGCCAATCTGGCGCATACGCTTTTTCCCTTCCTTCTGCTTTTCAAGCAGTTTTTTCTTACGGGAAATATCACCGCCATAGCATTTTGCCAGAACATCCTTACGCATTGCGCTGATGGTTTCTCTGGCGATAATCTTGCTGCCGATTGCTGCCTGAATCGGAATTTCAAACAGATGTCTGGGAATTTCCTTTTTCAGCTTTTCACACATTTTTCTGCCACGCTCTGTTGCAGAATCCTTATGCACAATAAAGGACAGCGCATCCACAGGCTCCCTGTTTACCAGAATATCCAGCTTCACCAGCTCGCTTTCCTGATAGCCCAGCAGGCTGTAATCGAAGGACGCATAGCCGCGGCTTCTGGATTTCAGTACATCGAAGAAATCGTAAATGATTTCGTTTAACGGCATGTGGTATGTCAGCATCACACGGGAGGAATCCAGATATTCCATACTAATGTATTCGCCGCGCCGCTGCTGGCAAAGCTCCATAATCGGGCCAACATAATCCTTCGGGAGCATGATTTCCGCCTTCACAATCGGCTCCTCCATCTTCTCGATTCTGGCAGGATCGGGCATATTGCTCGGGTTGGATAAATCAAAGCTCGTCCCATCCGTCAGGTATACCTTATAAATAACACTGGGGGCAGTTGTTACCAAGTCCAGATTATATTCTCTTTCCAGTCTTTCCTGAATAATTTCCAAATGCAGCAGTCCAAGGAAGCCGCAGCGGAACCCAAAGCCTAACGCAACAGAGGTTTCCGGCTCAAAGAACAGCGCCGCATCATTGAGCTGCAGCTTCTCCAGTGCATCGCGCAAATCGGGATATTTTGCCCCATCCACAGGGAAAATGCCGCAGTAAACCATCGGGTTTACCTTCTTATAGCCGGGCAGTGCCTCTGCGGTCGGGTTTTCCGCCAATGTAACCGTATCGCCCACGCGTGTATCGGATACCGTTTTGATGCTTGCCGTAAAATAGCCAACCATGCCGGCACTCAGCTCATCCACAGGCAGGAAACGCCCGGGGCCGAAAATGCCAACCTCAACAACATCAAATTCCTTCCCCGTTGCCATCATTTTGACTCTGCTGCCCTTACGAATCGAGCCGTCAAACACACGCATCAGAACGATAACGCCGCGGTACTGGTCATATACAGAGTCGAACACCAACGCCTTCAGCGGTGCATTGACATCCCCCGCGGGCGCGGGAATATCTGTAATAATGCGTTCCAGAACCTCCTCGATATTGATGCCGTTTTTCGCAGAAATTTCAGGGGCATCCTCCGCAGGAATCCCGATGATATCCTCAATTTCCTGCTTTGCCCATTTCGGGTTTGCGCTGGGCAGGTCAATTTTATTGATAACCGGAAGAATTTCCAGATTATTATCCAACGCCAGATAAACATTTGCCAGTGTCTGCGCTTCAATACCCTGCGCCGCATCCACAATCAGCACCGCACCCTCGCACGCCGCAAGGGAACGGGATACCTCATAGTTGAAATCGACATGTCCGGGTGTATCAATCAGGTTAAACTGATATTCCTCCCCATCCTGCGCGCGGTAAATCAGACGAACCGCCTGCGATTTGATGGTGATTCCTCTTTCACGCTCCAGATCCATGTTATCCAAAACCTGCTCCTGCATTTCTCTATCTGTTAAAAGACCTGTTTTCTGAATCAGTCTGTCTGCCAATGTGGATTTGCCGTGGTCAATATGCGCCACAATGCAAAAATTCCGAATGTGTTTCTGTTTGTCCTGAGACATACGCTTCCTCCTTGCACAAAATTTGTTCTATCCATAATATCTTATTCTACCACAGTCTCCGAGAGGAAGTCAAAAGAATCACATCTTTTCTTTTCATTCAGACCGCCGCCGCTTACTCCAATTCTTCCAACGCCTCGCGTACTCTTTCGTATTCCCTTCTTACGGCATCATAATACTGCCCTGTTTCCGCAGGAAGCGCCTCCTTGCCGCGCAGCAGCTCCGTCATCGCGGAACAAACCTCCGCCAGAGCAGAAAGGCTTAGGTTCAGTGCCATTCCCTTCAGTGTATGCACCGCACGAAATGCCTGCTCCGCCTCGGATTTTTCCACTGCCTCTGCCAGAAGCGTCATGCTGTTGTCACCCGGCAGCATTTTCAGAAATTTCCGAATCAGCACATCACTTTGCAGGCGATTGATTGCATCTGTATAGTCTCCATCAACCTTCTGATAAAATTCATTTACCGTCATAAATACCCCTCCTTAAAAAATCACCGCGCGATTCTTTTCTTTCTTCGCCTCATATAGGGCGGCATCTGCCTTCTGAATCAAATCCGAAATCCGCCCCGAAGCATACGCACCGCCAATACTGATGGTCAGCTTCAGCTCCGGATACTGCGCAACCTCAATCTTGCGCACCGCTCGGCAGAGCTCCTCCAGCTTTCGTTCCAGAATCTGCTCCGGCATATTATCAAACAGCAGGAAAAACTCATCTCCACCGTAGCGAATCAGTGCATCGTTGCTGCGCAGCATGGAACGAATTGTTTGCGCCACATAATACAATGCCGCATCCCCCGCGGTATGCCCGAAGCGATCATTGATTTTCTTGAAATTATCAATATCAATCATCGCCAGCGCATATTCTCCGCTCAGGTTACGCACCCGTTCATCGTAATACCGGCGATTATATACTCTTGTTGCAGAATCCATATAAACCTGCCTGTTCCGCACAAGCAGCTGATTCAGAACGTGCTCGCTTTCTATGCCGTTGATATCCTCCGAGCGAATCGGGTTCACACATTCCAGAGAATAGGACATTCCGTCTATCTCGATTGGCATTGCAAATACATAATAGACATCATTGCCAATCGGCTCCACCTTCGTCTGTATCTTCCCCATACGGATGGCATCCTGCGAAATGCAGCGCTCACAGCGGCGCGATTTCCCCCAAAGGGCAAAGCAACCCTCATTCTTCTGCACAGAATGACTCTCCTTTGTTGTAGAAACCTGCATACAGATTTCAGGGTCCACCAGCCGAACCGTTTCAAACATCGTCCGATATCCCTGCAGCACAGGGCCAACCTGCTTCTCCGCAATCCGAATCACACTTTCTCCACTCGCCAGAATGGGCAACAGCACCTGCTTCTGCAAAGCAGGCTTCGCTGCTTCGGCATCATACATCTGTATTCTCTTATAGTTTTCATCAATATCTACAATTTTTCCGAGCAGAGAGCTATAATGTCCCTCGCTGTCCTTCTTGCCCGAAACCAGAATGGCAGTCTGACATTGACTCGGCTTTCCGTTTAGCGTAATCTGTGCCATAAACTCCATCTGTGTCCGGTCAGTCGGCAGCTCCTGTAATTTCTCGGTAAGCAGCGCAAGCGTCTTTTTCCCGAAAACGGAAAGAAAGGCTTCGTTTTCCATCGGATCGACAATCACATCCGGCAGTCCCGTCTGCTCTACCGCACCCTTGGAAAGATGCAGAGAAGAAGGCTGTGCCGTATATTCAAACCACAGCTCTCCGCTGAGATTTGCGAAAAATTCTGCTTTTGTGTTTGCCTCCTCCAGCTGCTTTGTCATGCGCGCCGCAATGACATCCTGTCCACTGTAAAGCTCCTCCACCGTTTCATATACCTGCTCCGCACTCTGTCCCACAGGCTTTTTCTCCACGCCATGCCGCAGGGTCTCCGAAAGCTCATCCATACATTCAAGCAGGAGCGGATTCAGACTGCCACATTCGCCGTTATGCATCATAGCAAGTGCCGTATCATGCGAAAAGGCTTCTTTATAGCTGCGCTCATTCGTCAGCGCATCATAAGCATCCGCAACGGAAACCACCTGTGCCGCAATGGGAATATTATCCCCTGCCAACCCGTCCGGATAGCCCTTGCCATCCCAACGCTCATGGTGCCAGCGACAGATCATCGTGGCGTATTTCACCAGTTTTTCATTCTGATACACAGACATTCCCGAAATAATCTCCGCACCAATCACCGTATGCCGTTTCACAATGGCAAATTCCTCCTCGGTCAGCTTGCCGGGCTTTGTCAGAATTTCCTCCGGAATCAGCAGTTTCCCGATATCATGCAGGCTTGCCGCCATGCAAATTACATCTATATCATCCGGATTCAGCGCATAGCGGTTCGTCCGCTTCATCAGACAGTGCAGCAAAAGCCCCGTCACACGGCTTACGCCGGACATGTGCATCCCCTTTTCTCCGCAGCGCAGCCCCAAGGCATAGCCCAGAATTGATATCATAACCTCATTGCTTTTTTCTCTGCGGAAAAACCAATCCGCAACCACATCCATCAGCTGATGCTTTTTGGTATGCAGCAGGATTGTATTGATGATACGACGGCGAACGATGCCGGGTACAAAGGGACGGCTGATATAGTCCGATGCACCCAGTTCAAATGCACGGTCGATGTAGGTATTACTGGTTTCCGCGGAAATCATGATGGTGGGGATATCCTCAATCCAATGTCTGCGGTTCATTTCCTCCAGAACCTCAAATCCGTCCATCTCAGGCATCACAATATCCAGCAGCAATGCGGAAATCTGCGTGCCATAGCTCTGCAACGCAATGATGACTTCCTGCCCATTTGTTGCTTCAATAACTTCAAATTCCTGATCCAGTACATTTGCAAGAATTGCGCGGTTCATTTCAGAATCGTCTGCAATCAGCAGCTTTCTTCGTCTCATAAGGCGATCCTCTCCTGTCGTTCTGTCCTTTGTATCTCAAGCTCTGCCGCGAATTCTGCCTGACGCTGTAAAGCCTCACATCGTTTTTTCCGATCCTGCAACAGCAATCTCTCGGAAGCATGTGCATCCTTCATTTTCGCTTCGTCCTCTCTGCCCTTGAGGTATTCAAAATTCCCCAAAAAGCTACATTTAATGTGAATATTATAGCACATCTGTATCTTATTGCCAACGAAAAACAGGAACATCAAGGCTGATTCTGCTTTGCTGCTCCTGTTTGTGTTTCTTCTATATAAAGTTATCAGCTGTTATTCTGCATCAAAGGCGTGCGCCGTTACGAAGGTTGCGCCCCCATTGTCAATATAGGTCGTTTCTACCTCGCATTTCTGCTTCAGCTCCTGCATATCGAAATAGCGGGAAACCGTCTGCTTCTCTGCCTTGTAGCTGTTTTTATCCATATCTAATGCCATCTGCTTTGCATCCGCATCGGAAAGCTTCTGCACGCCTGCCTTTGTGATATCAAAATCGGGATTCTTTTCCCCGATAAAGGTAATCAGCGCTGCTTTTTTATTGATACAGAGAACCCGATAGCCGAAATTCTTTGTCATAACGCCATTTACATTCAGACGCATATCCAGTGTGATGAGATTAGGCGTATTGCTGCCCTCCTCTGCTTCTGTGATGATGAAATCAGATGCTTTGAAGTCCTGATCTACATTCTTCTGCATATAGGCCTCCAGTGCTGCATAATCCTTTGTGCCGGGGATATAAGGCACATCCTCCTCAATCACCTTCTGCTTCGCCCCTTCAACCAGAAAATCCTTTACGGATATGCTGACTCCCTCGTCATTCTGCTCGCCTGTGGAAAGCTGAATCCGATTCTTTTCACTGTCCCATCCGCAGGTGAAGTCCATAATCTCGACCAAATCGCGCAGCTTGAAATAATTATAACCGTCAATATTCAGGCAATTCATGTTTTCGTATTCCGTTGCGCCAACGAGAATGGTCTGCTTGCTTTGCTTTACGGCTTTTGCCTGCTTTGCCGCACTCAGATGCTGCAAATCCTGCGCAGCACTTTCCTTTGTCAGAGAAGCCTGCTTTTTCGCTTCGTTCCAATCGACACGATAGCCGAGGATTTTCCCCAAATCGCGCAGCATAAAATAATTATTATCCTGATACAGATACGCAGGGACAGCCTCCACCGTCTGCACGCCCTCTCCTGACTGCACGGAAAGCGTGTTTTTGGACGGCGTAACCGCAAGCCCTGCCGCAAGGGCACTTTGTGTAAAAATAAGCGTACCTGCCATTGCCCCAACTACAACAAATTTTTTCTTCATCTGTCATACCTCCTTACGCAATACATTTTCCCTTTACTTGCCCGAACTTCCCTTCGGGTAGCTTCATCTTATCAGATATCTTAGCGAATTGCATCTGATTTGCGTAAAATTTATAAAATTTTAAGAAATAACCGCAGCATGTATTTTTCTCTGTCGAGGCAGAGAAAAAGTGCCCACCTTTTCCACCAGACGCTTTCTGGTTTTTGCAAAATACAGAAAATTCAGGTAAAATAGGAAAAAACATAATCAGAAAGGTGTTTGATATTCATGATACATGTACTTTTTATTTGCCACGGCAGGAGTTTCTCTTTTGCCTAAATCTCCTTATTTTATGAGGTTTTCCACACGATAGGAGAGTACATTACAACGATTTTACAACTTTTAAAAGATGTTCCGATATGACTGAAACGGGAGATAGCACAAACATCTGTGTATCTCCCGTTTTTCATTCCTGTAATATGATTACTTCACTCTGATTTCAAATTTCAAGATTGCTTTCATCATTTCTGTATGAATTTGACCTTTTAATTCTTCATCAACCTGCATAGTGATTTTACCACTTTCAGAGTGGTAAAACGGACGCAAGCATAATTTACAGATATAAGCGTCATAAAACTTCAAAATCTCTCTTATGGCAGTTTCATTTCCAGCAGACGCTTGACATATTACTTTTAATGTAGGGTAACCATACTCTTTTTTCATTGGTTCAATTCCTCTCTTTCAATAGTGTTTTTAATTTCTTCAATCCGTTACTTCTTCTGCGGTAAACAGCAGAACGTGATACATGATATAATTCTGCGATTTCTTGGTCGCTCATGTTTTGGAAATAACGTAACAAAATTACATCAAGTTGCTTTTCTTATAACTTGTGTAAAGCAACAGCCAGTTTTTCATTTGATATTTGGATTGTAAAATTCAAAACTTCAAAAGAAGTGTAATCACATGAATAGTTATCTACTGTGCCACTTTCAAATGTTTTTCTGTCTGACAATTCGCAAAATAAGATTTCTTTCTTAGAACGTCTTGCAAACTGCCTATTTCTGTTTTTTACTGTACATTTAATAACAATCATCATCAAAGCATTAAACTGTACTCTGACGGTATGCTCGAAAGAAGATGTGTTCATAATCTCACCCCCTTTCTGCATACGCTGAAACTATATAAACGGAAATACCGCTTATACTTTTGGGAAATCCAGAAAAGAGAATAAGAAAAAAGCCCGCACAAAATATATCGTTTGTACGAGCTGTAAATACTGTTATAAAATTGTTATTCTAATTCAAATGCTCCTGTGTAAAGGCTGTAATATACACCGTGTTTTTGAATAAGTTCATTATGTGTACCCCTTTCTATAATACGTCCTAAATCTAATACGATAATGGTATCTGAATTGCGAACGGTAGAAAGTCTGTGGGCAATTACAAAGGTAGTTCTGCCTTTCATCAAATTATCCATTCCCTGCTGTACAAGAGCTTCTGTTCTTGTATCAATAGAAGAAGTAGCTTCGTCTAAAATCATTACAGGTGGATTTGCAACTGTTGCACGGGCAATAGATAATAATTGTCTTTGACCTTGAGATAGACTAGCTCCATTTTGAGTAAGCATAGTTTGATACCCCTCTGGTAAATGACGGATAAATTTGTCGGCGTTTGATAGTTTAGAAGCCTTTATACATTCTTCATCGGTAGCGTTTAGATTGCCATAGCGGATATTATCCATAATTGTACCAGTAAATAAATTGACATCTTGCAATACAACACCTAAAGAACGGCGTAAATCAGATTTTCTAATTTTGTTTATGTTGATACCGTCATAACGTATTTTTCCGTCTACTAAATCATAAAAACGATTGATAAGATTTGTAATTGTGGTTTTCCCTGCACCTGTCGCTCCTACAAAGGCTATTTTTTGTCCAGAAGTAGCATTTAAGGCAATATTATGTAAGACAAGTTTTTCTTTGGTATAACCAAAATCCACATCAAAAAACTCAATTTCTCCGTGAAGTTCTGTATAAGTTAGCGTTCCGTCATGATGAGGGTGTTTCCATGCCCATATTCCAGTTGTATCATTTGTTTCCTCAACAAGACCATTGTTATATCGTATTTTCGTAAGTGTAACATATCCATTATCCTGCTCAGGTTCTTCATCAATTAAGTCAAAAATACGTTCTGCACCAGCAAATGCCATAGCCATTAAGCTTATTTGCTGTGAAATCTGCGAAATAGGAATACAGAATGTTTTTGAAAGATTGAGGAAAGCGACAATCATACCAACGGTAACAGAACCGATACCGCTTATTGCCATATATCCGCCAACAAGAGCAATCAGAACATATTGAAGATTACCTAACTGCATAATTGTAGGCATTAAAATATTTCCATATTTGTTTGCTAAAGCGGAGTCCTCATATAATTGTTTGTTTTTCTTATCAAAACCTTGTTTCGCTTTTTCTTCATGACAGAATACTTTTATTACTTTTTGTCCGTTAATCATTTCTTCGATATATCCTGTAACAGAGCCGAGAGTTTCTTGTTGCTTTATAAAATATTTTGCACTTGCTCCACCGATTTTGTTTGTTACAAATACCATAAGAAGTGTAAAGATAACAACTAATATTGTCAGTGGTATATTACTGATTATCATAGAAATTAAAATTGCGATAATTGTAATGACAGCGGAAATAAATTGTGGTAGAGCCTGTGAAATAAACTGTCGCAAGGTATCTGTATCATTGGTATAATGACTCATAATATCTCCATGCGTATGCGTATCAAAATACCCAATAGGAAGTTCTTGCATGTGTGAAAACATATCATCACGAATTTGTTTTAATGTTCCCTGCGATATTTTTACCATAAGACGATTGTAAGCCAATGTGGAAAATACGCCTATGATATAAACGACTGCCATAAAAAGAACGGTATGTAAAAGTCCAGAAAAAACAGGTGTATTTTCTAAAAGCAGAGGTTCAATATAATTATCAATGAGTATCTCTAAGAACAGGGAGCTGGCAACAACAGTACATGAGCTGATTAAGATACAGATTACAACAATTCCAAAAATCAGTTTGTGCCTTAAAATAATGTAAGATAATAAGCGTGGAATTACTCTTGAAAGATTTGTTTTTTTCTTTGCCATTATTTATCCTCTCCTTTCGTTTGAGATTGATAAATCTCTTGATAAATTACATTGTTCTTCAATAGTTCTTCATGTGTACCATATCCATTGATTTTTCCATTATCCAAAACAAGAATATGATCTGCGTCTTGGACAGAAGAAATTCGCTGTGCAATGATAATTTTTGTCGTATCGGGAATTTCTTCTCGAAAGGCTTTTCGTATCATAGCGTCTGTTTTGGTATCTACTGCGCTTGTAGAGTCATCTAAAATTAAAATCTTAGGAAGTTTTAATAAGGCTCTTGCAATACAAAGGCGTTGTTTTTGACCGCCAGATACATTTGTACCACCTTGTTCAATATAGGTATCGTATTTAGCAGGAAATGTTTCGATAAACGTATCAGCCTGTGCCAGTTTACAGGCACGAATAAGTTCTTCGTCTGTGGCATGTTCATTTCCCCCACGAAGATTTTCTTTAATTGTTCCAGAGAAAAGTTCATTCTTTTGCAAAACCATAGCCACTTGATTTCTGAGCGTAAACAAATCATAATCTTTTACATTTTTTCCACCTATAAATATATTTCCCTCGGTTACATCATATAGACGGGGGATAAGCTGTACAAGAGAGGTTTTTCCGCTTCCAGTAGCTCCGATAATTCCCAATGTAGAACCAGATGGAATATGCAAAGAAATTTCTGATAAACATTCCTTATCTGTGTTATCAACATAACTAAATCCGACATTTTCAAATTTAATTTCTCCATTAGGCATATCATAGATAGGTTCATTTCCATTTTTCAAAGAGCTTTCTTCGTCTAAAATTTCAACAATTCGTTCAGAAGAAGCTCTTGCCATGTTTATCATTACAAGTACCTGTGATAACATTAAAAGACAGTTTAAAACATTCATAGCGTAGGCAATAAGGCTGGATAATTCTCCAGTTGTCATTAGTGTTCCTTGTGTAAGAACAATAATTTTTGCACCAAACCAGCAAAAAAACAAAAGACAGCCATATACAACAAATTGCATTAACGGCATATTATAAGCGACAATACCCTCGGCTGTGGTAAAAGTTTCGTAAATTCGTTTTGAAACACGATGAAATTTTTTTATTTCAAAGTTTTCACGCACAAAAGATTTTACAACTCGTATGCCTGTTAAATTCTCTTGTACAACGCCATTTAATTCATCATATATATGAAAGACTTTTTCAAAATAAGGGTGTGAGCGACTTACAATAAAGTAAAGACCGATACCCAAAATCGGCACAGCAACAAGAAAAATAAGGGATAATCGCATACTAATCATACATGAGGCAATCAAAGAAAAGATAAGCATAATCGGAGCACGGACAGCAACACGGATAATCATCATATATGCGTTTTGTACATTTGTAACATCAGTTGTTAAACGGGTTACAATACTTGAGGTCGAAAACTTATCAATGTTAGCGAAAGAATATCCCTGTATTTTGTAATACATATCCTGTCGCAAATTTTGTGCAAATCCGGCAGAAGCCTTAGCACCAAAACCTCCGGATAATACTCCACAAATCATACCTAAAACAACACAAACAATGAGGATAAATCCCCATTTTGTTAATAGAGTTGAATTTTGTTGACTAATTCCTTTGTCAATCATAACCGCCATTATCATTGGTATTACAATTTCCAGTAATACTTCAAATACAACAAAAACAGGGGTTAAAATAGATGCTTTTTTGTATTCTCGTATTGAACGAGTTAATTTTTTTATCATTTTTTCCTTCCTTTCTGTTAGTTCATTATTTTCTAACAGAAGAATTGTAGCATTACAAATGGAAAATGAGAATTCAATATAAATTAACACCGTTAAATAAAAGTTAATATTGAAAGAAATTTACAATACAGATATAATGGCAGATAAGGAGTGATTTTCATGAACACACAACAATTAGAATGTTTTGTACGAGTGGCAGAAAAATTGAATTTTACAAAAGCTGCGGAAGAGTTATATATTTCAACACCAGCGGTTACTCATCACATAAAAAATTTGGAAGAAGAATTGAATACCACGTTATTTATCCGAACCTCTAAAATGGTAAAATTGACGGAAACAGGAGCTTTATTTTATGGAGAAGCAAAAGGTATTCTTCAGAAAATGGTCATGGCAGAAAAAAAGGTCAAAAAGTTAGCAAGTCAAAAGCTTGCTGTGCTTCGGATAGGGTGTTCCAGTCAAGTAGAACTTGAAGCCTTGGAACAGCCTTTGAAGAAACTTAAAGAATATATTCCATATGTATTTCCACAAGTGATTATTCAAGATTATTTTTCGCTCAAATCTTTATTTGATAACGAGCAGTTAGATGTTTTGATAGGTACAAAGGAAATGATTGCTGAAGTCCACGACTGTATTTTCAAAAAAGTAAAGACGATTGGGAGTTATGCTATCATTTCTGAAAATTCTATGCTTGCACAGGAAAAAACTATAAGTTTTGAAAAAATGTGTAAAGTGCCTTTGATTGCATTACACCCTAGATTTATTCCGTTTCAATATGGAAATAAATTGCAAGAATTTATTACACTTCATGCTCAACAACATTTTCATTTTTTATGCGAAAGCGACCAGTCAGCTATTCTTTTAGCAAAATGTAACTATGGTGTAGCTGTATTGCCAGAAATGTATATTCCTAATCATAGAGAGGGCATTGTTGTCTTACCATTTGCTGAAGAACAGAAAGTAATCGAATATGGGATAGCTTACCATAAAAATCTAAAGGAAAAACATATCAAACAATTTATCAAACTTTTTTCAGAGAGCAAAAAAATATAGAGGAGATTTCCTCTTGATTACTTACCACAGAAAAGAAAAAGCCCTGTCAAGAGCTTGCCACCATTGGTGGTGCTTTGC
>OHAT01001204.1_pt1 | contig 23441 bp, 14 predicted proteins | sample 1577141 | NCBI WGS metagenome assembly OHAT01 (sample SAMEA3541578, study PRJEB24748) | human gut metagenome | biome: human gut; feature: human-associated habitat; material: faeces | place: China | collected 2012 | reverse complement strand
TTGTTAAAATAATGTGTAGATTGTTACGATATAATTTGTTTGAATACAAGCGATATTGAACCTGAATGGTAACTGTTTGGCAGATTGCTGTTTTGTATGACACTGGGCAGTTATCCTGAATGGAGTGCGGCAGGAGAATCAGGTATGAAAAAAAACAAAATGGACACACAGGAATATCAGTTTATAAAAGAAACGGTAAAAAAACAGCCAAAAGAGAATGGCAGTCTGTTGCGCAGGTTGCTTATGATAGCAGGATGTGGCGTTTTGTTTGGAGGCTGCGCAGCCGTAACCTTTGCCAGTGTGTTTCCGGTTATGGCGGACAGAGAAGAGAATACACAGCAGAAAATCGAACTGACAGGATCGGATGTAGCGGAGACGATATCTGAAGAACGGGCAACAGAGAGGGAATCTGTCGCTTCAGTTTCTGAACAAGAGGAGAAGAGTCTTCTGGCAATGCGTCAGGAGATGTATAGGGAAGTGCTGAAGGTTTCCCAAAAATCCCGAAAATCTCTTGTAAACGTGAGAGGAATTTCAAAGGATGAGGATTTGCTGAATAATTCTTATTTGCAGCAGGAAGATACGGAAGGTCTTGTCTTTCTTGAAACAGAGACGCAATTTTATATCCTGACCTATGAGGAAGAACTGGAAAATCTGCAGGAACTGCAGGTGACTTTTGCAGATGGTTCGACAGTGCAGGGAGAGATATGCAGGGGAGATGCAGATTCCGGATTTGCGGTTGCAACTGTGAGAAAAAATCTTCTCAATGATAGTACAAGAGAAGGTATCGTGGTATCTGATCTGACAGACACAAAGAAACTGGGACAGAGCGATATAGTAATTGCTATCGGAAGTCCTGCCGGTGACAGTGATGCGGTGGTTTATGGAATGATCACTTCTGTTTCTGAAAAACTATCGGCAGCGGATACGGAGTATAATGTGTTGGCTACAGATGTGCAGGGGAATGAAGATGGAAGTGGTGTGCTGCTTGATTCTGATGGAAATGTGGCAGGTATGATACTGAAGAAGAATGAAAATGACGGAGATAATATTCATGCAGTTTCCATTTCGCAGATTCTTCCGTTGGTAGAACATCTGGCTAACAAAGAGACAATCAGATATACAGGTATTTATGGAACAGAGATAACTCAGGCACAATGTAGAAAACTGGGAATTGATCAGGGACTTTACGTGGAGCGTACACAAGAAGAATCTCCTGCGATGAAGGCAGGGATACAGTGTGGAGATATCATAAGTAAGATTGATGGAACTCCCACAGAGAGTATGCAGTCTTACTATACATATCTTCAGACAAAAAAGCAGGGAGAAAATCTTACCATAACGGTTCTTCGCAAAAATTCCGATGGTGAGTATGCGGAGAAAGATTATAAGGTAACAGTTGGAGAGAGATAGTGACAGGCGGAGGATCCTACAAGCAGGATTCTTTCTTGTGGAATTGTTATAATACTAAAAATAAAGGATAGAGAGGCAGGCTTTATGCGTTTTTTAAATGAGTTACATGAGGGAGACAGAATTAATGGGATTTATCTGTGCAAGCAGAAACAGTCTGCGGTAACGAAGAATGGAAAACCCTATGAGAATATTATCCTCCAGGATAAAACCGGAATCATGGATGGCAAGATCTGGGATCCGAATTCTCTTGGAATTGATGATTTTGATGCACTGGATTATATAGATGTTGTGGGAGATGTGACCAGCTTTGCAGGGGCTATGCAGCTGAATATCAAGCGTGTGCGCAAGGCTGCTGAAGATGAGTATGATCCTGCAGATTATCTTCCTGTAAGTGAGAACAGCACAGATGATATGTACAGCCAGCTGAGAGCATTTATTGACAGTGTGGAGAATACTTATCTGTCTGCACTTCTGAAGAAATTATTTGTGGAAGATGAAGCTTTTGTGAAAGCGTTTGAAGGACATTCTGCAGCGAAGACAGTACATCACGGATTTATCGGCGGTCTGATGGAGCATACTCTGGGAGTGACCAGACTCTGCGATTATATGTCAAAGGCATACCCGGTCATCAACAGGGATTTACTGATCACAGCATCACTTCTTCATGATATCGGAAAGACAAAAGAATTATCTGCATTTCCGTTAAATGATTATACAGATGAAGGCCAGCTTCTGGGACATATTTATATGGGAGCACAGATGATCAATGATCTTGCACACCAGATACCGGAATTTCCGGAGGTGCTTAAGAATGAACTGATCCACTGTATTCTGTCACATCATGGAGAACTGGAATACGGTTCCCCGAAGAAACCTGCACTGGTGGAGGCTGTAGCCCTCAATCTTGCAGATAATACAGATGCAAGAATGGAAACCATCACAGAGATTTTTGCAGCAAACAAGAGCAAAAAAGAATGGCTTGGATATAATAAATTGTTTGAATCCAACTTAAGAAGAACAGATGAGGTGTAATCTTTATGGAATTTCGTAAGAACGATCTTGTTACGTTAGAGATAGAAGATTGCGGAATTGACGGTGAAGGTATCGGAAAAGCCGATGGCTTCACCGTTTTTGTCAAGGACGCAGTGATCGGAGATACAGTAACAGCCAAAATTATCAAGGCAAAGAAAAATTATGGTTACGGACGTCTTATGGAGGTGCTGAAGCCATCTCCGTACAGAGTTGAGCCCAAGTGCGAATTTGCCCGTCAGTGTGGCGGATGCCAGCTTCAGGCACTTTCCTATGAACAGCAGCTTGTATTTAAGACAAATAAGGTGAAGGGACATCTGGAACGAATCGGCGGCTTTACAGATATCCCCATGGAGCCGATCATTGGCATGGATGAACTTTTTCATTACAGAAATAAGGCACAGTTTCCTGTAGGCAGAAATAAAGAGGGAAAAATCGTTACAGGTTTCTATGCAGGAAGAACCCACAATATTATCGAAAACCGTGACTGTGCACTTGGTGTAGCTGAGAATAAAGAAGTTCTGGACCGTGTGATCGCACATATGGAGAAATACGGGATTGAACCATATAATGAAGCAACAGGCAAAGGGCTGGTGCGCCATGTCCTGATCCGTTACGGATACTTCACAAAAGAAGTGATGGTCTGTCTGATTCTGAACGGAAATAAGATTCCGAAAGAGGAGCTGCTTGTAAAATCTCTGTGTGAGATTCCGGGAATGACAAGCATCACCATCAATGTAAATAAGAAACACAGTAATGTAATCCTTGGTGAGGAAATTCGTCTGCTCTGGGGCCAGGAATATATCACAGACAGAATCGGAGATATTTCCTATCAGATTTCACCTCTGTCTTTCTATCAGGTAAATCCTATGCAGACCCAGAAGCTTTATGCAAAGGCACTGGAATACGCAGATCTTCATGGGGAAGAGACAGTATGGGATCTCTACTGTGGGATCGGAACAATTTCCCTGTTCCTGGCACAGAAAGCAAAATTTGTCCGCGGTGTGGAAATTGTTCCGGCAGCTATAGAGAATGCGAAAGAAAATGCGAAACTTAATGGCCTGGAGAATACAGAGTTCTTTGTGGGAAAAGCAGAAGAAGTGCTGCCAAGAGAGTATAAGAAAAATGGCGTTTATGCAGATGTCATCGTCGTAGATCCGCCAAGAAAAGGCTGTGATGAAACCCTGCTGGAGACCATGGTCGAGATGAACCCGGATAGGATTGTGTATGTAAGTTGCGACAGTGCGACGTTGGCAAGGGATCTGAAGTATCTGTGTGAGAGGGGATATGAGCTTAGAAAAGTATGCCCGGTTGATCAATTTGGGATGACTGTTCATGTGGAGACGGTTGTTCTTTTGTCCCAACAGAAGCCAGATGACACGATAGAGATCGACTTAGACCTGGATGAGCTGGATGCCACCAGTGCCGAGTTGAAAGCAACCTATCAGGAAATCAAGGATTATGTGCTGAAAGAATCTGGCTTGAAGGTTTCAAGTTTATATATTTCTCAGGTAAAACGCAAATGTGGAATTGAAGTGGGAGAAAACTATAATCTTCCAAAATCAGAAAATGCAAGAGTTCCACAATGCCCGAAAGAGAAAGAAGATGCTATCAAGGCTGCCCTGAAATATTATGCGATGATCTAAGGACATCGCTGATTTCAAGGAGGAATAACACATGAAAAGCACATTTGAAAAAATGGGTGGAACCTACACACTTGGCGCAGACGGAATTTACTATCCGAATCTTGTCAGTACAGATGAAGAACCGCATTATGGGAAATATGGAATGATTCGGAAAACGTATCTGAAAGAGCATCGTCCGGCAATGTATTCTCTGTATATGTTGGAAGACAGATTAACAGAACATCTGAATGCTGTGGACGATGAAGCACAGGAGAGGATGGATATTCTGGTGCGTCAGATGATGGAGAAGCAAGGCGTTACGGAAGAATTGAAAGCTCGTGATCAGATGGAATGGGTCAGGGCGGAAAATAATATCCGGAATGCTGCAGAAGAGATTGTGTGTAATGAACTAATTTATAGGTAATAACGGTGAAGGAGACTGTCACATAACGATAGTCTCTTTTTCTATTTTTATGAAAGGACTTTCATCCAGTGCGTTTTGTCTGGAAATAAACTCTTCTTCCGGAATGATGAAGTCATCGGAAACCAGCATTCCGCCATTATCTATAACACCGTCATCTCCAAACATCAGTCCTCCTAATTCTTCCATCGAGAAATCTTTGGCAATCTCCGGAGTGCCTTCCGGCTGGTACTGGTTCTGACCGGCAAGGTCTTTCAGCTTTTTATCGGCGTCCGTATACATGGAACGGAATTTCAGGAAATTAAAAATGGTATAATTCGTTCCTACCCGTTTGGATTTGTAAATAACAGGTCCTTTGCTTTCCATACGTATGGCTATGGCAATCAGCAGAAAGACTGGGGACAGGAAGACTAACGCTGCACCGGAGAAAAGGATATCGAAGCAGCGCTTCCATTGGGGAAGGATAAAATGCCTCACGTCTTTTTTCTTCCGGTTATGTGCATATAGCAGTTCCTGCCGTTTATTGATGATGTCTATTTTCTGCCTTAGCCGGGCGGTGGTGATGTGCAAACTGACGGTATCGTTTATTCCGCTGTTCAGATAGACTTTGCTGGCTTCGGGAGTCAGCCTGTCCGTAATGAGTACGACATATGCCTGATAGAACTTTTTCCTGAAAGCACCGACCTGCTCAATATCTCCGTTCATCTCCCCTTGTTCGTGAAGGACAATGATGTTCTCACGTACTTTCAGTCTGATACAAATTGTAATGGCATCCTGGTAGTTTTGGGCATAAATCATCTGGACATTTTCGAGCTTGCTGAATTTGCGCAAAAAATCCTTGTTCTTTCCTATATAAAGCAGAAAGGTCATGCTGATTTACTCAATGATTTTCTTAATTCTTACTTTTAACTCCATGGGATTGAAAGGTTTGACAATATAGTCTTCCGCGCCTTCTTGTAACAGGCGGATGCGTTCTGTGGTACTGTCTTCGCTGCTTAGCATAACCACCGGAATGTGTTTGAATAACTGATTGGATTTTATCCATTCCAGAAACTCGTCTCCACGCATTTCGGGCATACGGATATCTGATATAATCAAATCTGGTATGTTACCTTCCTGAAGCCATTTTACCCCTTCGATGCCATTCGGTAACCAAATACAATCATAATCACTGGCCAGATAGATTGAAAGGACTTTTGCAATTGCTATTTTGTCGTCCAAGACCAAAATTTTCTTTCTCATAGAGTAATCTTTAGATTTTAATGGGCAAAAGTAAAGAAAATTATTGTGAATAAACAACTTTATTCTATTAATTTTTTGGCGTAAAGATTGCTTTTCCTTAACCAAGTGTCTGAAATAGGGGATTGAATGGAATAAAAGCCCTTTGGAAAAAGGGAAAAAAGAAGACGGGACAACTCCTGTACATTATATATTGTAGTGTATATGATAAGATTAAGATGTGATATTGTATGATGGATGATATTTATTATATTGAAAAATAGTGTTTTGGAACATAATAAAAATAAATATATTGTTTTGTGTAATTCGAAAAATAGTATTTATCTTTGCTGCCGGAAATGATAAAAGCCATATTACTATGTCGGAAATAAACCAGACGATTAATTTACATGTATCTGTGGACTGTGTGCTGATTGGGTTTGATGGAGAGCAGTTCCGTGTCCTGTTGGTAAGGCAGGTGGGGAAACAGTCCGAGGACGGATATAATAACATGAAGTTGCCGGGCAGCCTTATCTATGACGATGAGGATCTGGATGAGGCGGCCAAGCGGGTGTTGAATGAGTTGACGGGCCTGAAGAATGTGAAGCTTACCCAGTTTAAGGCGTATGGATCGAAAGACCGTACCCGTAACCCTAAGGATGTGCTGTGGCTGGAACGTTTTCATCGTTTGGACGAGAAGAAAATAGACCGCATTGTGACTATCGCTTACCTGACACTGGTGAAGATTGACAGACGGTTCGAACAGCTGTCTGATAAATACGATGCTTGCTGGACACCTGTGACGGAGGTGAAAAGCCTGGCGTTCGACCATTTCCAGATTTTGCAGGATGCATTGGTGCATATACGCCATTATGTGGAATATGCTCCTTCCGCAATGTTCGACTTGCTTCCCCGGAAGTTTACGGCGGCCCAGTTGCGGACTGTCTATCAGTTGATTTATGATAAGGTGTTTGACGTAAGGAACTTCCATAAGAAGATAGCGTTGATGCCATATGTAGTACCTTTGGAAGAAAAACAGGTAGGTGTATGCCACAGGGCGGCACGCTTCTATAAGTTCGACCGTTCAATATATAATAAGTCGGGAACGAAGTGATAACAGACAGATAACTTTAGCCTTGTTGTGATTGCTGTGAGAATACTCCGCCTGGTCGTTTCGGGGAATCGGTATATGCTTTGGGATTCTTCACCGGCCTTTCCTTGGAAGGATAATGCTGATGCATCGGGACAGAGACTATTATTTTTAAATTCTTAATTTTCAATTTAAATGTACCTATTAGGTTATGATATTGGCAGTTCGTCGGTAAAGGCGAGTTTGGTAAATGCAGAGACCGGAAAGTGTGTTTCTTCTGCATTCTTTCCTAAAACAGAGGCTGCTATTATGGCTGCCCGCCCCGGATGGGCTGAGCAGGATCCGCAAAATTGGTGGGAAAATCTGAAATTGTCAACTCAGGCTGTCATGGCCGGGAGTGGGATCGGTCCGGATGGAATTGCCGCTATCGGTATCTCTTATCAGATGCACGGACTGGTTTGTGTGGATAAAGGGCAAAATGTATTACGTCCGGCTATTATATGGTGTGACTCACGGGCGGTTCCATACGGGCAGAAAGCGTTTGAGGCATTGGGGGAAACGCAATGTCTTTCTCATCTGCTGAACTCTCCGGGGAATTTTACCGCTTCCAAACTGGCATGGATTAAAGAGAATGAGCCTGCTGTATACGAACGTATTTATAAAATAATGCTGCCCGGCGATTATATCGCTATGAAACTGACGGGGGATATTTGTACCACGGTGTCCGGTTTGTCCGAAGGGATGTTCTGGGATTTTCAGGCAAATGATGTCGCGGGCTTCCTGATGGATTATTATGGATTCGACCGTTCGCTGATAGCTGATATCAAACCGACTTTTGGCGAGCAGGGGCGTGTAAATGCATGGGCTGCCAAAGAATTGGGCCTGAAAGAGGGAATTCCTGTAACCTATCGTGCCGGAGACCAGCCTAATAATGCATTGTCGCTCAATGTGTTCAATCCGGGAGAGATTGCTTCTACGGCAGGAACATCGGGAGTGGTATATGGCGTGAACGGTGAGGTGAATTATGATCCGAAATCCCGGGTGAATACTTTTGCCCATGTAAATCATACTGCCGAGCAGACCCGTCTGGGAGTGTTGTTGTGCATCAATGGTACCGGTATATTGAATTCGTGGGTGAAACGTAATGTGGCTCCCGAAGGTATTTCTTACAGTGATATGAACAGGCTGGCGGCACAGGCTCCTGTCGGCAGTGCCGGAGTAAGTATTCTTCCTTTTGGCAACGGGGCGGAGCGTATGTTGCAGAATAAGCAGATCGATTGCTCGGTTCATGGATTGAACTTCAATATACATACTAAGGCGCATATGGCTAGGGCGGCGCAAGAAGGTATCGTGTTCGCCTTTAAATACGGTATGGATATCATGAATGAGATGGGGATCGATATTCAGGTAATCCGTGCGGGGAATGCGAACTTGTTCTTAAGCCCGATCTTCCGGGATGCCTTGGCGGGCGTGACGGGTACGGTGATCGAACTGTATGATACGAATGGCGCGGTAGGAGCGGCCAAGGGGGCCGGTATGGGCGCCGGTATTTACAAGAACGCGGAAGAAGCGTTCGCTTCCTTGAAGAAGATCAACGTGATCGAGCCGGACGGTTTCAAGGCGAATGCTTATTGCGGGGCGTTCGAGACGTGGAAAGAACGCTTGGAACAATCTATTTAACGGCTGAATTATTTACATTTTTAATATATATTATTATGAGTTACTTTAAAGGAGAGAAAGAATTTTTCCCGGGAATCGGACAGATTCAGTTTGAGGGACGTGAGTCAAAAAATCCGTTGGCATTTCATTATTATGACGCGGATAAGGTAGTTATGGGTAAAACACTAAAGGATCATTTGCGCTTCGCTATGGCTTATTGGCATACCTTATGTGCTGAGGGAGGTGATCAGTTTGGTGGTGGAACAAAATCATTCCCTTGGAACGACAGCACGGACGCTATCACCCGTGCGAAGTACAAGATGGACGCCGCTTTCGAGTTTATGACCAAATGTAATATTCCTTACTATTGCTTCCACGACGTGGACGTGGTGGACGAGGCTCCTACGCTGGGCGAGTTCGAGAAACGTTTGCAGACGATGGTGGAACATGCCAAGGAGCATCAAGCCGCTACCGGAAAGAAGCTTCTATGGTCTACCGCGAACGTCTTCAGCAATAAGCGTTATATGAACGGCGCCGCTACGAACCCTTATTTCCCGACCGTGGCATGCGCCGGCACGCAGATCAAGAACGCTATCGACGCTTGTATCGCTTTAGGGGGCGAGAACTATGTATTCTGGGGCGGCCGTGAGGGTTATATGAGCCTATTGAACACGAATATGAAACGAGAGAAGGATCATTTGGCTATGATGTTGACGATGGCCCGTGATTATGGCCGTAAGAACGGTTTCAAGGGTACGTTCCTGATCGAGCCGAAACCGATGGAACCGACGAAACATCAATATGACGTGGATTCGGAGACCGTGATCGGCTTCCTTCGCCATTATGGATTGGACAAGGATTTCGCCTTGAATATCGAGGTGAACCACGCTACCTTGGCCGGACATACATTCGAGCATGAGTTGCAAGCCGCCGCCGACGCCGGCATGTTGTGCAGTATCGACGCAAACCGTGGCGATTACCAGAATGGTTGGGATACGGATCAATTCCCGATGGATATCTATGAGCTGGCACAGGCTTGGCTGGTCATCCTTGAGGGAGGTGGCTTGACTACCGGAGGGACGAACTTCGACGCCAAGACCCGCCGTAATTCTACGGACTTGGAGGATATCTTCATCGCTCATATCGGTGGTATGGACGCTTTCGCCCGTGCCTTGATGATCGCCGCCGATATCCTTGAGCACTCAGATTACCGCAAGATGCGTGCCGAGCGCTACGCTAGTTTCGATGCCGGCGAGGGCAAGGCATTCGAGGATGGCAAGCTTACGCTGGAAGATCTTCGTACGATCGCTTTGCGTGACGGCGAGCCGAAACAGATCAGCGGTAAGCAGGAATTATACGAGATGATTGTAAATCTGCATATCTAAATAATTGAAAATCGAGAATTGGGAATTGAAAATTATCGTGCGTAAGCCCTAGTTTTCAGCTCTCAATTCTCAGTTTTTAATTAATAAATCTATTCCATGAAAAGTAACAACACTTATATTTTCGCTCTTACCTTGGTCGCTACCTTGGGAGGTCTGCTGTTTGGGTATGACACGGCGGTGATCTCCGGTACGGTGGAGTCTTTGCGTAAGTTCTTCATCGAGCCGCAAGGGCTTCCGTTGGATCAAGCCAACGCCTTGGAGGGGTTCGTGGTGAGTAGTGCGTTGATCGGATGTATCCTCGGCGCCTCGTTCGCCGGGTGGATCAGCCAGCGTTACGGTAGGAAGCCTACGTTGATACTGGCCGCTATCCTTTTCTTGCTTTCTGCTATCGGCTCGGCTTGGCCGGAGCTGTTTATCGGCATGCCCGGAAGTGGCGATCATACGTTTATGTATGCGTTCGTGGCTTATCGTATTCTGGGAGGTATCGGCGTGGGGCTGGCCTCTATGGTATCGCCGATGTATATCGCCGAGGTGGCTCCGGCCGATCGTCGGGGGAATCTGGTGGCATGGAACCAGTTTGCCATTATCTTTGGTATGCTGGTGGTATATTTCGTGAATTATACGATCGCCCTTCAAGGAGATGCTGCTTGGCTGAATACGATCGGCTGGCGTTGGATGTTCGCTTCTGAGATTATTCCGGCGGTATTGTTCCTCTCGTTCTTGATGTTCGTGCCGGAGACGCCTCGTTACCTCGTGATGCGTGGGCGTACGGAGCAGGCGTTGGGCGTTTTGAGCCATTTGATGGATCGGGCGGACGCTGGCCGTGAGCTGGAGGACATACGGAATAGTTTCAAGGAGAAAGCTCCGTCGATGAAGCCTTACTTCCGGTTTATGGGGACTTGGCTGGCGCTGTTCTTGGCCGGCTACGGGTTGTTGTCGTGGGCAGGTAATACGAATGCGTTGGAGATCGCCTTGTTGGCTAGTTTCTGTATCGCCTTGCTGTTCCCGATCCGGTCGTTTGGCGTGCTGATCATCTTGGTGGGCGTGCTGCTCTCCGGTTTCCAGCAATTCGTGGGGATCAACGTGGTGCTTTACTATGCCCCGGAGATCTTCAAGACGATGGGAGCGGCCACGGACGCCGCCCTTTTGCAACAGATCGTGGTAGGGGCGGTGAACCTGTCGTTTACCGTATTGGCTATTTTCACGGTGGATAAGTTCGGACGCCGTCCGTTGATGATTATCGGGGCGCTCGTCATGGCGGTATCTATGTTGATCTTGGGAACTACTTTCTATACCCATTCGGTGGGTATGGGATCATTGGTCTGCATGCTGGTTTATACGGCGGGATTCGCTATGTCGTGGGGCCCGGTCTGCTGGGTGCTGCTGGCCGAGATCTTCCCAAACTCGATCCGCTCCACGGTGATGAGTATCGCCGTAGCGGCGCAATGGATTGCCAACTTCTTGGTATCATGGACATTCCCAATGCTGGATAAGAATCAATACTTGACCGATACGTTCAATCACGGTATGGCCTATTGGATCTATGGCGTGATGGGTATATTGGCGGCGTTGTTCATCTGGAAATTTGTCCCCGAGACGAAAGGAAAGACGCTGGAGGAGATGGAAGGTTATTGGAAACGGTAACCAAACCTGAGACAAGATAATATATGAGTAAAAAAGGACGGATCAATCTACCCGTCCTTTTTTCGTAATGAACCTTAATGCCCCAATTTAGACGCCGGATTTGCCATCGCCGCCCGATAACTCTGGAAAGTAACCGTAGATACGGTCAGTGTCATTATGATTACCAAAGCCACTAAAAATACCCATACGTAGATCGGCGTTTTATAAGCGAAGCTTCGTAACCAAATATGCACCCCGTAGTAAGCAAGCGGGATCGAGATAATAAAACAGACGAGCGTGATCCGGAGGAAAGACGAGTTCAGCATCCAAAGGATCTGCCGGACCGTGGACCCATGTACTTTCCGCACGGCTATCTCCTTTTCCCGTCCCTGTAGCTCAAAGATAACCAGTCCGAATACTCCCACGAGGGATAAAAAGACGGCCATCAGGCAAAGGGCGGTAATCAGCGCTCCCTGCCGCACACTTTTACTGTAAAGCTCCTCCAGCGCCGTATCAAAGAAATGGATATCGGCCGGATAACCCGGGATCAATTCATCCGTTACCTTCCGGATATGCTCGATAGCCGTCCGGGGATTTCCGCCGGCGATCTTGACATAAGCGTATCTTTCCGGCACCGAACGGCGGTAATGATTCTTAGCCGAGGTCCAAAGTCCCATCGGGCGTAACTCTTTATACAGGGATTCATAATGGACATCCTCAAAGATACCGACAATCCGTACCGGTATATCATTATCCGTGATGCTTGTCCCTACCAAGTCCGATAGGTCGTCCGGTTTCTCGGGGGAAACACCCGAGGCGATCTCCCTCGCTGCCGTCTCGCTAAGGAGGCAAACGGCCTGCGTGTTATCCGCCGCCTCATCCGTCGGCCGGAACTTCCTTCCGGCGATCATCTTTACATCCATTAGCTCCGGGAAATTGGCGGATACTCCCAGCCAGCTCATATAATAATGTTGGCCTTTGTAATTATACCCGATGAAAGAACGTGATTCGTCCGAGACAAATTTGAACTCGCTAAAGGAAACATCACGGATAGCGGGGCTTTCCAAGAGACGTGCCTTGAACAATTCGCCCTTTTTCAAGGCCGCCCCCATGCTTAGTCTTACCTCCAGTACGTTTTCTTTGTTAAATCCCAAGTCCACGTTCCCTATATATCTGTTTTGCAAGGAGACGAACAACGCTCCGACAATCAGCGTGATCGAGATAACGAACTGGAATCCTATAAGTAACTTGCGAGTGTTCTTGGCCCGGTCGCTAAGGGTAAAAGACTTGTTCAGCGCCATGACAGGAGGAAACGAGGTGATATAGAAAGCAGGATACAAACCGGCCAGTATACCGCCGCCTGCGACAAGGAAGAATGTGTACGCCGGAATCTTCCAGTTGGCATACAGATCCAACGGATGCCCCACCATATTCGTGACCCATTGCACGTTATTCAAAAATAACAGGAAAAGCAAGGCGAGGAAGAAGGCGACAACCGAGATTCCCAAGGACTCCAAGACCAGATACTTCCGTAGCGTGGCGTCCGAGCTTCCCAGCACTTTCTGGATGGTGATCGACTTGGTGCGTATCGGCGCCAAGGCTATCGACAGGTTGATATAATTGACCAAGGCGATACCTATGATCAGGATGGCGATAAAGAATAACATATTCGTCCGTAGCTTATTACCGATGGGAGCGGCGTCCGCTCGGACCGGCTGGCCGAAATAGAGATCTGACAAGGGCCGGAGGCGCATATCCTCGATCGTGAAACTTTTCAGGAAAGCCCGGCTATCGGCCATATAGGTCTCGGTAGTGACAGAGGCGGATTCCGGCGTCGACATCAGCAGATAACAATAGTAAAGGCCGGTATGCCAGTTTTCCATCATCTCTTTCTCCATGATCGGGATATACAGGGCATTCTTCACCCGGGTGTTTTCCGGGAAATCGCGAAAGACGCCTCCCACGATATATGCCGGCTCAAAACTAAGCCCATATATAATCGAGCCTTCGGCCTCGGCGAACTCCGACAGATAAACCGGCTTCCCGATAGGATTTTCCTCGCCGAAGAGTTTCCGGGCCATGCTCTCCGGGATCAGCGTCCCTTCCGGACGTTTCAGGCAATCCGTATCGCCGGCCACCAGCTCGAAGCCAAAGACCTTAGTATATCCCGGGGTGATCCGTTCCACCTGCTCCATATAGCTCCGTGCGTCGGGCCCTTCACTGGCTGATATCCCAAAACGTACGGAGGAGTAAACAAGGTTGTTTGTGATAGCGGCCGCTTCTATATAAGGGGAGGCGGCGATGAAACGCTCGAGTTGTGGACGTGCGAAATTAGCCTCCCATATCCCGTCATCCCGCTTGTTTTCTAACTGAAAAATCCTTTCCCTGTTCAAGAGGGAAGCGTCGAAGCTATATTCATGACCGACATGTATGCTTATCAGCATGAATAACAGGAAAGCGAAGCTAAGTCCTAAAAGATTAGTGACCGTCGCTAATTTATAATGTCTCAAGACATAAAGCAGGTTCTTGAATGTACTTTGCATGGTATAAGTTCTTTTAATTTTAAACCCTTTGATCTGGAAATACAAAGCAAAGCTATTCCTTTATTTACGTTCCTGTGTTATTTTTTTGACAAACGGTTACTTTCTGTTGATGAATTGTGATATTATCAATAATTTCCTTATTTTTGCCATCATACTTCAAAAAGAAACAAGCGCTATGTTACACAAAGGCTATCGGATGCTTTTCAACTGCCTGATGTTTTATCTCTAGCAGATACTCTCCCTATATAAACTCATGGGGGCGGGGATGCCCGTCCTGTGTAACAATAAAAAATAACCTTGATGAGGGCGGATAGATCCTACCTCTACGATAAAATATATAATTTTATGAATACAACCCATCACACACATTCATGCGTACATGATACCGTCTCTTCCGTAGGAGCGAACAATTTCGGGATGAACGACCGTATCAAACGTCTGCGCCGGCAGACCTTCGAGGCCCAACCTTCCCTCTCCATCGAGCGGGCCTTGATCGAGACCCGTTTCTATCAGGAGAATTACGGGAAGTATCCGATCCCTATCCTGCGTGCCCTGAACTTCTTGGAGATCTGCAAGCGGAAGACGATCTATATCGGCGAGGACGAGTTGATCGTCGGCGAGCGGGGGCCCCGCCCCAAGGCCGTGCCTACCTTCCCGGAACTTACCTGCCATAGCGTGGAGGACTTGCATATATTGAATACCCGGGAGCTGCAACGTTACACTATCTCCCAAGAAGATATCGATACCTACGAGCGGGAGGTGATCCCGTACTGGAAAGGCCGTACCCAGCGGGAACGCATCTTCAGCCACGTCCCCAAGGAATGGAAAGAGGCGTACGAGGTGGGTATGTTCACCGAGTTCATGGAGCAACGTGCCCCCGGGCATACCGCTTTGGACGGCAAGGTCTACCAATATGGCCTGCTGGACTTGAAGAAACGTATCGAGGGGGAACTAAGCGCCTTGGATTTCATGAACGACCCCGAGGCCACGGACAAGCAGGAGGAACTGACGGCCATGTCTATCTCCTGCGACGCCGCTATCCTGCTGGCCGAGCGACACGCGGACTTGGCTGACGAGATGTCTCTCACCGAGAAAGATCCCCGCCGTGCCGCCGAGCTGAGGAAGATCGCCGAGGTATGCCGCCGGGTTCCCGCCCACGCTCCCCGTACCTATTGGGAAGCGATCCAGATGTACTGGTTTGTCCACCTCGGTACGATCACGGAGCTGAATGGTTGGGATGCCATGAACCCCGGTCATTTCGACCAGCATCTGGCGCCTTTCTACGAGAAAGAAATCGCCGCCGGAACCTTGACCCGTGACGAGGCGAAAGAGTTGATGTCTTGCTTCTTCATCAAGGTAAACAATCATACCGCCCCGCCGAAAGTGGGTATCACGGCGAAGGAGAGCGGAACCTATAACGATTTCACGAACCTGAACATCGGCGGCATCCGGGCGGACGGTAGCGATGGCGTAAGCGAGGTCTCCTATATCATGTTGGAGACGATCGAGGAGCTGCATATCCTCCAGCCCGGCAGCGCCATCCACGTCAGTGCCCGTACGCCGGAGCGTTTCCTTCGTGCCGGGTGCAAGGTGATCCGCCAAGGCCATGGCTACCCGTCGGTATTCAACCCGGATGTGTACGTGCAGGAGTTGATGCGGCAAGGCAAGTCGCTGCGTGACGCCCGCGAGGGAGGTTGCAGCGGTTGCATCGAGGTGGGCGCTTTCGGGAAGGAGGCGTACGTGTTGACCGGTTATCTGAACGTGCCGAAGATATTGGAGGTGACGCTGCATAACGGCGTAGATCCGGTAAGCGGTCGCAAGGTCGGTCTGGAGACCGGCGATCCCCGTGGTTTCCGGACGTATGAGGAGCTTTACGCGGCATTCATGCGCCAGATCCATTATTTCGTGGACATGAAGGTGCGGGTCAGCAACTATATCGACCGCATGTTCGCCAAGTACGCCCCCGCCACGTTCCTCTCCCTGTTTATCGATGATTGTATCGCGAAGGGTAAGGATTACTACAATTGCGGGCCTCGTTACAACACCACTTATATCCAGTGTACCGGATTAGGCACGATAACCGATAGCCTTTCCTCTTTGCGGAAACACGTCTTCGAGGATAAGACCTTCACGATGGAAGCCTTGTTGGATGCGATGGCGGATAATTTCGAGGGACATGAGCCAATGCGCCAAACGATCCTGAACCGTACGCCTTTCTTTGGCAACGATGATCCGTACGCCGACCAGATCGCCGTCCGTGTCTTCGACGATTTATATGACGCGATCGAGGGCAAGCCGAATACGAAAGGGGAGTGTTTCCATTTGAATATGTTATCCACCACTTGCCATGTCTACTTCGGCAAGGTGATGGGAGCCACCCCGAACGGCCGCTTGGCCGGGCGTGCGATCTCCGATGGTACCTCGCCCTCGCACGGAGCCGATACCCACGGGCCGTCCGCCGTTGTCAAGTCCCTCGGCAAGCTGGATCAGGTGAAGAGCGGCGGCACGCTGCTGAACCAACGCTTCCTGCCCAGCCTGCTCCGGCGGGAGGAAGATATCTCGAAGCTGGCCTCCTTGATCCGTAGCTACTTCGCCTTGGGTGGCCATCATATCCAATTCAATATCGTGGATACGGAAACGCTTTACGCCGCCCAGAAGTGTCCGGAGGACTACCGGGATCTGCTGGTCCGTGTAGCGGGCTATAGCGACTATTTCAACGATATGAACGCCGATTTGCAAGCGGACGTGATCGCACGTACGGAGCAAGAGACTTTCTGAGCCATGCTGTTATTCGATATCAAACGATACGCCATAAACGACGGGCCGGGCATTCGTGTCACGATCTTCATGAAAGGATGCCCGCTTGCCTGCGTATGGTGCCATAACCCGGAAGGCATCTCGTCCCGGACGGAGAAGCTGTATACGAGGAAGAAGTGCATAGGTTGTGGGGCCTGCGTGGATGTATGCCCCACCGGGGCGTTGACCTTGACGGAGGCGGGTATCGTCACGAATCGGTCTCTGTGCCGGACATGCGGTAGATGCGCCGAGGTTTGTCCCACCTTGGCGATGGAGATGTCCGGCCGTGAGTATTCTATCGACGAGGTCATGCGTGAGATCGAGAAAGAGACGGTCTTTATGGATCGCTCCGAGGGAGGCGTTACCTTCTGCGGGGGAGAGCCGTTGTCGCATCCGTCGGACTTGGTTGCCCTGCTGGATCGTTGCGGAGCGTTGGGAATCCATCGTGCGGTGGATACGACCTTGTTCGCCTCGCCGGATACCGTCTGTAGCGTAATGGAGCGCACGGATCTTTTTCTGGTGGATTTAAAGCTTATGGATTCCGGTAGCCATCGTCGTTTCACGGGTGTCCCGAACGAGCGTATCCTCTCCAATCTTCGGATGATCGCCGAGGCCGGCATAGACTTCCTCATCCGTATCCCGTTGATCGAGGGCGTCAATGCGGACGAGGAAAATATATCCCGTTCCGCCATCTTCTTGGCCTCCTTGCCGTGGGAGCGGAAAGTCGTTAATCTCCTCCCGTACCACGACATCGGAAAAGGTAAGCACGATAAGCGAGGAACCCTCTACAATCCCGGGCACCTTCCGCTATCCACCCCTTCCGAGGCAGTCCTGCAAAGGTGTATCGATCAATTCGCCTCTTGCGGGATAACTGCGTTGATCGGAGGATAATTAGAATAGGGGTGGGAACTGCTCGCCCTCATTTTACCATTTCTTCCGATACTCCGTAGGCGATATCCCGACGTGTTGCTTGAAGTATTTACCGAAGAAGGATTGGTTGGCGAAGTTTAGCCGGTCTGATATCTCTTGGATGGAAAGGGTGGAGGAGGATAATAACGCCTTCGCCTCCAAGACAACGTAATTATCGATCCATTCCCCGGCCGTACGGTTGCTGACGTTCTTTACCAAAAGAGATAAATATTTGGGAGTCACACATAATTTCCCGGCGTAGAAAGCTACCGATCGTTCCTGCTTATGATGTAAGGCGAGCGTTTGTATGAACGCTGCGAACAACTCCTCTTGCCGGCTCTTCTTCACCTCGATCGGCATATGATTCTTAAACATGCCGTAAACCTCGTGGAATACCGCCAACAATAAGCTCTGGGCAATCTCTTTCCGGTAAGGATGCCCTTTCGCTTTCACTTTCTTCCAGAGGAAAGAATGATATTCCTTGATACAACCTATCTCCTCGGCATTCAACTCGGTGACCGGATGCTCCTTGATGTAGAAGAACGCCGGCAAGGTATTCTGTATATGAGGAATGATCTCCTCCATGAAATTCTTGGAGATGACGATGAAGATCCCGGCCACGTCCTCGCTACGTTCCACGTGTTGGATGATCTGATCGGGCAAGGACAATACGAGATGGTTTTCCCCTACGACATATTCCTCCATATTGATCCGTATACGCATGAAGCCTTTCGTGCAAAGCGCGAATACGACGGCGTCTATTCGCATCGGATGGTCGAGCGAGGGAATATCGTCGATGTTATCGAATATGGCGAAATCCTCGTCGATAAAGTCTATGCCGGGTACGTTCTCGATAAGAGAGATACAAGCTTGAGGTAGATCTGTTACGTTCATAATTTATTCTTGTTTGGGCGATAAAATTAGTGAAATAATAGAATAATCCAATTGAAATGTGTCAAATAGGACAATTTGGTTGCAAAACGGAACTTCTTTGGAGTGGATAAACTCATCATCTTTGCGGTATAATAAATCATACGATATGAAAAGGATGAAAGGTATTGTTTATGGAGGATTATTATCCGTCGTGTTCGTGATGTCCGGATGCTCGGGCAGTCAAAAAGAGGGACGGGATAGCAAAGAGATCCCGGTGGAGATCGTGAAGGTAGCGAAGACCGTTCCGGCGGATACAAGGAATTACGTGGGAACGGTAGAGGAGGTCGTATCTTCCTCGATTAGTTTTCAGGTGATGGGTAATGTAGAGCGAGTATTGGTGGGCGAGGGGCAGAAGGTCCGTGAGGGCCAACTACTAGCGGTGTTAGACAAGGCTACGCTGGAAAACGCCTATAACGCCTCGGCCGCTTCCTTGCGACAAGCGGAGGATGCCTATGCCCGCATGAGAACCTTGCACGAGAATAAGAGCCTGCCGGATATGAAATGGGTAGAGGTGGAGAGCAAATTGGAACAGGCCCGTTCCATGGAGCGAATCTCGAGGAAAAACCTTGAGGACCGGAACCTGTATGCCCCGTTCGGCGGCGTTATCGGCAAGCGCATGGTTGAGGCGGGAGAGAACGTGCAGCCCGGGCAACCGGTTTTCTCCTTGTTAAAGATAGAGGCGGTAAACGTGAAGATCGCCGTCCCGGAGAATGAGGTCGCCACGCTCGGCGATCAAGCCGCTATGATAAAGGTAGCCGCTCTGGGCGGACAATGTTTTGAGGGGAAAGTGACGGAGAAAGGTATCGTGGCCAACCCTATCTCCCATACTTACGAGGCGAAGATCCGGCTGGAGAACCCGTCTGGCGCTTTGTTGCCCGGCATGGTTTGCGATGTACGCCTGTCGGGAGAGGAATCCGTGCCGGCTATCGCCTTGCCGAACAACGCCGTGCTGATAGCGAACGACGGGGGGCGTTTCGTCTGGAAGGTCGTAGACGGAGAGGCGAAAGCTACGCCCGTACGGACGGGCGACTTGACGGAGCAAGGCTTGTTTATTCTGGAAGGGTTGAACGAGGGGGATATCGTCGTGATAGGCGGTTACCAGAAAATCAGTGAGGGCATGAGAGTGCGTGCGTTATGAGAGAACGTAAAAACGGAGTGATCGAATGGACCATGCGTCATTACCAGATCACGTTGCTGGTGATTACCGTGCTGGTCGGGTTGGGTATTTGGGGTTTGGTGGACATGCCGAAACAGGAATTCCCGGAGTTCACCATCCGCCAAGGCGTGGTCGTGGGTGTTTACCCCGGGGCGACTTCCGGAGAGGTGGAGGAGCAGTTGGCCAAGCCTTTGGAGAGATACCTGTTTACCTTCAAGGAGGTAAAGAAGAAAAAGACGTACTCCATGTCAAGGGATGGAATGGTGTACGTGATGGTGGAGCTGAACGACGACGTGAACAATAAAGACGAGGTCTGGTCGAAGATCAAGCTCGGCTTGCAGAACTTCAAGTCGCAACTGCCCTCGGGCGTACTCGCCGTCATCGCGAATGATGATTTCGGCGATACTTCCGCCTTATTGATCACCTTGGAATCGGAAGACAAGACCTACCGGGAATTGCAGCGATACATGGAGACGCTGGAAGACCGCCTGCGCCGGATCGAGTCCGTATCCAACCTGCGCCGTTACGGGGTACAAAACGAGCAGATCTCGGTCTACTTGGATCCAGACAAGCTAGCCGCTTACGGCCTAGACACCCGTATGCTGATGACAACCTTGTTCACCCAAGGCTTTACCACCGCCTCCGGCTCCTTGGAGAATGGCGGCTTGGACATTCCCATCCACCTTTCCGTGACCTATCCCTCGGAGCGGGAAGTAGGCGAGCAGATCCTGCTGGCCGATGCCGACGGGCATATGATCCGCTTGAAAGACGTGGCCCGTATCGTACGGGAATATCCCGAGCCGGATAGCTATATAACGAACAACGGCAAGAAAGCGATCATCCTTTCCATGGAGATGCGTGAGGGCCATAATATCGTACGATACGGAAAGGAGGTAGACGAGGTATTGCACGCTTTCGAGCGGGATCTTCCCGAGAGTGTCTTGATCCGCCGGATCGCCGACCAGCCGAAGGTGGTGGGAGACTCGGTAAGTTCCTTCGTGCGGGATTTGTTCGTGTCCATCGTGGTCGTGATCTTGGTGATGATGGTATTGTTCCCGTTCCGCTCGGCATTGGTGGCGGCTACCTCCATCCCGATCAGTGTCTTTATCTCGATCGGTGTCATGTACGCTTGCGGCATCCCGCTGAATACGGTGACGCTGGCCGCCTTGATCGTGGTATTGGGCATGATCGTGGATAACTCCATCATCGTGATAGACGCCTATCTGGAATATCTGGACAAGGGCTATTCCCGTTGGTACGCCGCCGTCTATAGCGCCAAGAACTATTTCAGCTCGATCTTGTTGGCTACGCTGTGTATCTGCGTGATCTTTTTCCCGTTGCTTTTCACGATGACGGGGCAGATGTTGGATTTCGTGACCTTCTTCCCTTGGACGCTTTCCATCTCCCTCATGGTGTCGCTGGCGGTGGCGATGGTCTTTATCCCGCTGCTGGAGCGGGTCTTGATCAAGAAGGGATTGAAGTCCGGGCGGGAGAATACGGGCAAGAAGAGGTTCAATCTGCTGGATACCGTACAGGCCGTCTATACGAGGGCACTGACGTGGACTTTCCGTTTCCCGAAAACCACGATCGGTCTGGGCGTCTTGACGGTTGCCTTGGCGATCCTGATGATCACCCAACTGAGCCAGCGTATGATGCCGATAGCCGACCGGGATCAGTTCGCCGTCGAGATCTATCTCCCGCAGGGAACCTCGCTGGACCGTACCGCCGCCGTGAGCGATAGCCTCTATAAACTGTTGTCGGAAGATGAGCGCATCCTGTCCGTCACCTCCTTTATCGGAACTTCCTCGCCCCGTTTCCAAGCTACCTACGCCCCGAACTTGGCCGGGAAGAATTACGCCCAGTTCATTGTCAACACCGCCTCGATAGAGGCCACCCGTAGCGTGTTGGATGATTATACGGACCGGTACGCCGATTATTTCCCCGACGCCTACGTGAAGTTTAAGCAACTGGATTACCAAAACGTATCCTCTCCTTTAGAGATCCGTTTCATGGGAGACGATATCGCCCGGTTGAAGCAGGCTGGGGATTCCTTGATGGCCGTGTTGCGTGAGATGGACGGCTTGGTCTGGGTACACACCAATTACGAGGAGGCCTTGCCCGACGTACGGGTTCGATTGGACCCGGTGGAAGCCTCCCGCCTCGGGATCACGAAGGCGATGGCCTCGGCCGATCTGGCGATCCGTTACGACGGCCTCTCGGTTGGCTCCCTCTGGGAAGGCGATTACGCTTTGCCGATCCAGCTGAGATCCGATAAGAAAGGGGAGGGTGACGCGTTCGATAAGGTCGGCGACCAGTATCTTCCCACCATCGTCCCCGGCGTGAGCGTCCCGCTCCGGCAAGTCTCCACGATCGAGGGAGGCTGGAATGAGGGGCAGATCGTCCGTCGCAACGGCGTGCGTACCTTGAGCGTCTTCGCCGAGGTAACCCGGGGGACCAACCAGAACGCTATGCAGAAACGGATCGAGCGAGTCATGGAAAGCCGTATTATCCCGACCTTGCCCGAGGGCGTGACGTACGAGTACGGTGGAGCCAAGGAGCTGGATTTCGAGACGATGAACCCGCTGATGCAGGGCTTGGCGATCGCCGTGATCATTGTTTTCTTCTTCCTGTTGGTCAATTTCAAGAAGATCGGCTTGGCGTTGGCGGCCCTGTCCTCGTTGCTGCTCACCTTGTTCGGGGCGGCGCTGGGCTTGTGGGCGTTCCATATCGATTTCAGCTTGACGTGCGTCTTGGGCGTTATCAGCTTGATCGGTATCGTGGTGCGAAACGCTATCTTGATATTCGAGCATGCGCAAGACTTGCGGCTTCATAAGCATTATAGCCCGAGGGATGCCGCCTTCGACGCCGGCCGGCGACGCATGCTCCCGATCTTCCTGACCTCGGCTACAACGGCCGTGGGCGTGGTTCCCATGATCATCAGCGGCAGTTCCCTTTGGATGCCGATGGGTGTGGTGATCTGCTCGGGAACGGTCTTCTCGATGATCTTGGCGGTCATCATCCTGCCTGTTTTCTATTGGAAGATATTCGGGAATAAATGAATGATACGGATGTGGATTAGGATATAATATAGGAATGAATATATGCGGAAAAAAGAGATGATAAAAAGATGGATATATGGCATCGTCGGTTCCCTCGTCTTATGCGTGGGGACCGTGAGCGCCCAGCGGACATTATCGCTGGAAGAATGCCGGGAAATGGCTTTGGAGAATAACGCGAAGATGAAGAACGCCCGTTTGGACGTAGAAGGGGCGAGGGAAGGAAAAAAGGAGGCCTTTACGAAATACTTCCCGAATGTCAGCGCCGTGGGAACAGCTTTTAAGGCGAACCACGGGATGATGGATATGAGCGTGATACCGGGCCTTCTCGAGTTGTCGATGATGGATGACGGCTTGCTGGGTGGGGTGACCGCTATCCAGCCCGTGTTCGCCGGCGGACAGATCGTGAACGGCAATAAGCTGGCCGACTTGGCGCTCGAGGTGAGCCGTTACCAGATGCGCCAATCCGAGGATGAGGTAGCCCTGACGGTGGAGCGGTATTACTGGCAATGGATCTCCCTTCACGAGAAATTAAGGACGATCGAGATCGTGGAATCCTTGGTGGGGAGTCTTTATAAGGATGTGGAG